>BNJT01000169.1_pt1 | contig 82285 bp, 98 predicted proteins | sample 8540491 | NCBI WGS metagenome assembly BNJT01 (sample SAMD00202455, study PRJDB9452) | human saliva metagenome | host: Homo sapiens | reverse complement strand
AGATCCAGTGTTGTTTATTCATATGATACGCAGGATAGATTCCATTTTCATGAATTAGATTTGGAATTAAATCAGGTTCGCATTTTAGATTGACTACATCCATAGGTCCATTTGTATCTTGACCTAATTGATACCCTTTAATAGCAATGATTCCAGCAAACCATTTCTGATAATCTCTACGTCGGATAACAACATAGTCTGGGTATTTCTCCCATGGATAATCGATATCACAGATGTATTCTTGTTGTAGATATTTAATGAGGTCATTACGTTTCATAATTATTTACTGCTTTTTTGGAAATAAAGTCATATCAAATACACCTTTTGGTACAGCTGACATACCCGCTAAACTTTTTGAGTATTTATCTTTATCATTTGCATTATCTACGTATTGGACCACATCACGCAAGTCTTTTGACGGTACTTTATAATCTAAATCTGCCATGATAAAGTGCGTATATAAATACTTATCATCATATAACGATTGAATATACATTTTTGATGTGGATCGTTCTACTTCCATATAAATAGCCGGGGTAGCATCATTCCAAACAGTTGCATATTGAATAGGTCTATACTCAGAATAAGGCTTATACATAGCAAAGTATTGTATCAATTTAGCATTTATTGTATGTGGTTTAGCTAATTCTTTGGGCTGTAATTCTCGTACCATAATGCCTTCACGATAGCTTTTACCATCATAAATGTAAATAGCATCATTATCAGGACCGTTATACGTTAAATCACTAGATTTCAACGTTTGGAATGTAAATCCATTAATTGTGATAGGTTTAGTTTTTGAAAGTAATTGCTTAGCTGGCTCAATAGACGGCAACACATAATTAACCAAAGGAGACATGAGCTGTTTATATACATATTCTTGTTCATGTGTTTTCAACAGCTCCACTTCTTTCTTTTTAGTCAAATCAAAAGCAATCCGATACGATACCGAAGGCTCTGCCTTAACTTTAAAATTAATAGCTCCCTCTAATGAACCAGTTTTTGTGGGGCTAATCTCCCATGTTGCATTTTTAACAGTCGGATAGGAAAATGAATTACCTGTAGATGTGCTTTGATTTTCTTTGCGAATGTTATAATTTAGATTTCCATCAATCAAAAGAAAGTTTCCGTGCTTAATCTCTGTAGTTAATGGGTCCCCCTTAATGGTTTTACCAAACTGAGTCCCCTCAGGAAAAGTAAATTTTAGATTAGCTCCATTATCTTTAAGAATAAAAACAGAAGATGAGAAGTTAACTGAATGATTTAATTCTTGAGTTAAATATACTAATTCATCTATCGTCCATTTTTTTAGGCATATTATTTGCATATTTTAGCCCTCACCCTTATCGCCCACATCGGCTTCCATCTTTCTTAGCTGTCGCATCTACCTTCCGATAGTTTTGATAGGCATCCTTTGAAATTGTAGGATCTGCACCTGGTATATTAATATCAATTGCTTCGCTACCTAATGTCACAAAACTAAAACATAGTGCAGCCATTAACGCACGTTTCATCATAAACTCTCATCCTTTCACATAATGTCTCTCCAATATTATATATATAGAATATCATATTTTATTTGACTCATAGTAGTATAATATATGTATAGGAACAAGGAGATGATATCTATGAAATTTACAAAACGTATACTTGTCATGACAATTTTAGCTGTGACTGCTGCTGTATCTACTGGATTTGCTTATGATTATGTATGTAATGGATCACAAGCAAATTGCAATACCAATGCTCAATATAATTGTAAGGCAGATACTCAATACACTTGTAATACAAACACACAATACAACTGTAATAACAACACTGCTTGTAACAATACTAGCCAAAGCTATTGTGGCTCAAACTCAAATACAAGAGGATGCGGTGGATATAGAAGATAATTTGGTAAGTATACTAAAAGCCTATAGTACTAAAAATGTACTATAGGCTTTTGTCGTATATTACAAGAATACTATTTAATTCATCAAAATACAGTTAGGATCAATATGGCAACATACTTTTATCAGGAGTTCATTCTGTTAAAGTATTCAATGGCTTTTGGTGAGAATTCAACGAATGTATTCCCATAAGAGAATGGTCCCAATTCATATGGTTGGTATACAAGACCTATAGCGCCTTTCCCTTTCAAGTAGTAGTTGTCAGAAACATATTCTACATTCCAGTTAGGTAGTAGGTCTGCTTTTTTATGACCTTCACTATAGAAGCGCAAAATTCCAGAATTAATGCCTCTCTCTATTTGTTGTGGATTAGCAATTTTTCACATAGTTATATAACGGAATTCTTTGACCCGTAATCTTGTTATATACTAGACCTTTGGTGTTATACATACCATGTGCATTACCAGCATGGTAATGATAGGTAGTTAACAAAATGGATACTACTTGAGCGTCTTCATAGGTAACTTTATAATTTTGCTTTACTTGATATGCATGTTGATCGTAATAAACCGATTTCGCATATAAAAACATAGTTAGCAATGTCTGTATTAATTGCCTTTTGTGCAAACATATTATTGGTATATACCAATGGATATTTTAATTCCATGTTTACATCGGACTGACTACCTGTAACAACAGTTGCATACGTAGGTACCGCCAACATAACACCTAACATAGAGGTCATACATAGCTTTTTAAAGATTCCCATAATACTGTCTCCTTTTTAACAAACACCTTTAAATAGGTCATTACTGTGTTAGTTCTACAAGCTATAATAAAAGTCCTCTTTTTATATTTCATTTTTTTCTGATAATTTATTCATTATATAAAAATAACAAGACTATCTAGTCTTTCACACTAAATGTTAGGAAGAATGCCCCCCAATACAGCAATAAGAAGCCCAAGTACAATCATCCAAATTGATATAAACCTTAAAACAAAGGATGTATGTGTATAGATTTGTATAGTAAATTGATTATAATTAATAGTACCTTTAATCACCTTATCGCCTACTTTTTTCATAATTGCATCTAGTACAAAGGGATCTTCTGTAACAGACAGTCTATAGGTGCCTGGCCCCGCATCAAAGGTATATAATTCCATTCTTGAGTGAGTAATGCCATTAACTCGGGCGCGCATAATAGATAGAAATAAAGGAATTGTCCTTCCCGTTTTTTCATCAACTACATTAAAACCAAATTCGCCAATAGGTGCCTTTGTAAACATTTTTCCACTAAGCCATAGGCCATAAGTACCTGCTCGCTCTAACGTAAAAGTGCCTTCTTTATTTACATAAGGCATTTCATAGAGCATCTTAGCTCTACCAAAGCGAATCGTGTATTTAAAACCTAAATAAAACAAACAAAGTCCTAAAGGTATCAACAGATAAAATAACTGTTCCATTACCTACTCCTCCTCTATTCTCCCGCTTTTACACAACACGATATGTATTTTCACTATATCATACTTTCACCATACAAAAAAGGACCCTCCAAAGAGAGTCCTTAGTCTGTATTGTTATGCTATTAAGCGTTTTTAGCTACTTCAACAAGTTTAGCGAATGCTGCTGCATCGTTAACTGCCAAGTCAGCCAACATTTTACGGTTAACTTCAACGCCTGCTTTAGCCAAACCAGCGATGAAACGGCTGTAAGTTGTGCCATTGATGCGAGCCGCTGCGTTGATACGAGCGATCCACAATTGACGGAATTCGCGTTTTTTCGCACGACGGTCACGACGAGCGTAGTACAACGCTTTCATTACTGTTTCGTTAGCTTTTTTGAACAAACGGGAACGTGTACCGCGGTAACCTTTAGCTAATTTTAAAAATCTTTTTATGACGTGCATGAGCTGTAACGCCCTTTTTCACTCTTGCCATTGTATATTCCTCCTAAATTGCGATGTTATCAATCTAATAGTTAACGATTAAGCGTATGGTAAGCATTTAGCTACGCGTTTGTGGTCAGCTTTTGCAACCAATGTAGCTTTACGTAAATTACGTTTACGAGCTGGAGATTTTTTCTCAAGAATGTGGCTTTTGAAAGCTTTTGCACGCTTGAATTCACCAGTACCAGTTACTGCGAAACGTTTAGCCGCTGCGCGACGAGTTTTTAATTTTTTTGGCATAATTATAATCCTCCCAAATACCTTATTTACTTACTAAAAATCATGGTCATGTTACGACCTTCTAATTTAGCTGCTTTTTTTCAATAGACGCTGTTTCTTTGAGTTCTTCAGCGAAACGTGTCAACACTGCCATGCCAAGTTCTGGATGTGAAAGTTCACGACCGCGGAACATGATAGTTACTTTTTACTTTGTTACCTTCACCCAAGAATTTGGATGCGTTTTTTTCATTTTTTTACGTAAAAGTCATGGTCTTCAATATGTGGACGTAACTTAACTTCTTTTAAAGTTACGATTTTTTGTTTCTTTTTCGCTTCTTTCTCGCGTTTTTGTTGTTCATAACGATATTTACCGTAGTTCATAATACGAGCTACCGGTGGTTTAGCGTTAGGTGCAATTTCCACAAGATCAAGATGCTTTTTCTTCAGCCAATGCCAATGCCTCACGGCCAGACATAATGCCGATTTGTTCGTTTTCAGGACCTACGACACGAAGTTCACGAGCACGAATTTCTTCATTAATGCGTGGTGTATCCTTGCTAATAGCGTTCACCTCCAAGAGAATAAAAAAAACGGACGGCAAACACCATCCGAATAGAGTTCTCTATATTAACCTCATACTTCATGGTATTAGGTGAGTGGCGGATGGCCTCTGCTTCATAAATTACTTAATTATAATAACAAATCGACTGGTGAAAGTCAACAAAAAATATTGAGCTTTTAACCATGAATTTGTTATTACAACTCTTATAGTATAACAGACATTATAAGTTCTGTATATAGGTATACTTACTGACACCGCTCTCTCTGTATGTATACAATATTCTTATAAATTATACAACTAATTCTATAGAAAATACGATACAATAATATTTATAGAATAGTCTAGCTTATATAGTGTACTTTATAGAATAGTGTACTTTGTAGGATAGTGTACTTTATAGGATAGTCTAGTTTATATAGTTTACCTTATTTATTATTATACAGTAATAGGTATTACACAAATTGAAAGGAGTTTTATTATGAGTGCGACAAACAGTTCCCCTCCTCAAAAGGCACGTACAACTGCTCAAAATATTGGACTTATTTTATCTTTCATTGTTCTAGGTGGCATTTTATTATTACCTACACCTGAAACCTTATCTACCGGCGGTCATCGTATGATTGGTGTCCTTGCCTTTGCTATTATTTTATGGATGACTTCAGCTGTATCCTATCCTGTAAGTGCCACTATGATTACGGCCCTCACCGCCTTATTATTAGGTTTCTCTCCAAATCCTAGAGGCACCAGCTAAAGCGATGGGTACAGCCAATGCTTTAAAAGCTTATCATTTCTGGTTATTCTTCACCAGCCATGATTCTCGTAGGCGCAGCTATGTTTATCTCCGTAGCTATGCGTAAAACAGGACTTGATCGTCGAATCGCCATGATGGTTTTATCTAGTGTAGGCACGAAGGTTAGCCGTATTTATTTAGGTGTTATTATTACAGGTCTTATCCTTGCTTTCTTTGTTCCAAGTGCGACGGCTCGTATTGCTTGCTTAGCACCAATTATTATCGGTATTGTTGAAAACTTAGGTATTGAACGTAAAAGCCGTGTAGCAGCTCTTCTCATGGTAGGTGCCATACAGGCAGATACATTCTGGAACATCATGATTCAAACGGCAGCGGCTCAAAACCTTGTGGCTGTTGGCTTTATGCAAACACAAATGAAAAGTGCTGTAAGTTGGATTGATTGGCTCACTGCAGCTGCTCCGTTCTCCATTATCATGGTTATTATCACCTACTTTGTAACACAAGCTCTTATAAAACCAGAATTCAAAGAGCTCGTCGGTGGTGATGTACAGCTCGCAAAAATGCGTGAAGCAATTGGTCCAATGACCTTTGATGAAAAGAAACTATTATGTATTTCTATCGCCCTATTAGCATTATGGGCTACAGGTGGCAAATTACATACTATCGACACTACAACCTCTACAATTGTTGCCATAGCATTATTCTTCTTCCCTAAGATCGGTATTATGGATTGGAAATTTGCCCAACCAAATATCGACTGGGGTTCTATCGTAATGTTTGGTGCAGGCATTGGTCTTGGTGCAGTATTACTCAAAAACAAAGCCGCTACATGGCTTGCTCAAGTATTTGTGAATGCATTCTCCCTCGAAACAGCAAGCGTATTCATTTTAATTGCTGTAATGGCTGCATTCCTTATTGTTATCCATTTAGGCTTTGCCTCTGCTACAGCTCTATCCTCCGCGATGATTCCAATTGTAATCTCTATCGTTATGAGCCATAGCGCAGAAGGACTTAACCCTTTAGGAGTAACAATGCTCATGCAATATGCGATCTGCTTTGGTCTAGTATTACCAGTAAACTCGCCACAAGGCATGCTAGCTTACGGTACAGATACATTTGATGTAAAAACATTTATGACTACAGGCATTCCATTAACTATCATCGGCTATGTAATGATGCTCATATTCGCACTTACATACTGGCACTGGATTGGAATTGCTTAACATTAATAAACTAAAAAAATCCTACAATTTCTGGGATTTTTTAACATTAATAAACTAAAATCCTACAATTTCTGATTTCGTAATTAACATTAATAAACTAAAAAAATCCTACAATTTCTGATTTCCGGAAATTGTGATTATTAGATTACTTTTTCCTATTCTAGTTCCTTACCTTTTAGTTCAGGGATCAAGAATACTGTTGCTAGGATGTCGATTACATAGATAATCGCAAGGAAGGCGATTGCCACTTGGTAGGAGTACATAGAGATAATCATACCCACCACCATTGGGCTAAAGCCACCTACAGCACGACCGATATTAAATAATACGTTTTGAGCTGTTGCACGAGCACTTGTTGGGTACGCTTCTGCCATCAAGGCACCGTAGCCACCCATCATACCATTTACAGAGGCACCTAGAATAGCGCCAGCAAACAGCATCGCTGTTGGATCAGATAATTGGGAGTAAATCAAAATAGAAGCTACTGCACATACTTGGAATAGGATAAATGTAGGTTTACGACCAAGTTTATCCGCTAATCGTCCAAATAACCAAATACCAACCATCATGCCACATACTGTAACGGCAGTCCATAAACCAGATTTAGTAAGAGAGAAACCTAATTGCTTACTCAAGAAGTTAGGTAACCAGATCATAATACCGTAGTACCCAAAGTTCTGAACGGATGTTAAGATAGCCACACCAATCGATGTTTTCGTAGTGGCTGCGTCTTTCACAAGTAATTTAAAGGATTCACTATGGGAATGTTCATTTACCTCTTTGCTTTGTACAAAGATTTCTGGTTCGTGTAGTTTCGCACGGAAGAACCAGGCCACAAAGGCAGGAATAATACCTACCATAAACATGCCGCGCCATCCGATGTAAGGAATCAATAACGGTGTTAATAATGCAGCAGCCAATACGCCTAATTGCCAACCAAGAGCAACATAGCTAGTCGCTTTTGCACGGTGTTTCGCAGGCCACGCTTCAGCAGCTAATGCCATGCCGATACCAAATTCACCACCTAAACCAATACCAGCGATTGTACGGTAAATAAGTAGGTCCCAATAGCCTTGAGCAAAGGCACAGAGTCCAGTAAATACGGCAAAGAGTACGATAGTCCACGTTAAGACGCGAACACGGCCATATTTATCCGATAAGGTACCAAAAACGAAGCCACCTAATACAGCGCCAATTAAGGTCCACGTAACTAACGAACCAGCTTGTCCCGTAGACAAACCTAAATCCCCTGATATCAAGGTTAGCATAAAGCCTAGAATCAAGAGATCAAAACCATCCATGGCATAGCCCACAGAAGAACCAATGACAGCTTTCCAGCCGTATGAATTTACATCTTTCATAGTTTTTTCCTTTCGCTACTCACAGGTAACAATTAAAGAGAATATAAGTCAACTTAATATTTCGTACTAAGTTCACTAACATTTAAATTATACAGCTTAGTGAAAATTATGCAATATATATTTCTTAATCTTCTGAATTATTTAATTGTCTAAAAACTTTATTTAGAGGAAAACAAAAAGGTAGGGTTTGGTTCACTACGTAAAAACCAAACCCTACCTATTATAGAGTCATCAGAAATAACTAATCCCTTTAAGGTTAGTTACGTTCTTTGATTTCGATTTTAATAGAATTGAAGAATTCTTCGAAATGGTACGGAACCTAATTCGTCACCGCCGTGTTTACGAACGTTAACTGTACCTTCTTCAACCTCTTTATCACCCACAACAAGCATGTATGGAACTTTTGCCATTTGTGCTTGGCGGATTTTATAGCCAATTTTTTCGCTACGATCATCCACTTCTACACGTACATAGTCGCGATGCATTTGTTTTGCCAATTCTTTAGCATATTCAACATGTTTTTCAGAGATAGGCAAGATTTTAACTTGTACAGGAGCCATCCAAGTTGGGAATGCGCCTGCATAGTGTTCAGTTAAAATACCGATGAAACGTTCCATGGAGCCGAAGCATGCACGGTGAATCATGATAGGACGGTGTTTTTGACCATCTTCGCCAACGTAATCAATTTGGAAGCGTTCAGGCAAGTTCATATCCAATTGGATAGTACCACATTGCCATGTACGGCCTAAGGAGTCTTCGATATGGTAGTCAAGTTTAGGACCGTAGAATGCGCCATCGCCAGGGTTAATTACGTAAGGAATACCTTTGGCTTCGATAGCATTACGCAATGCTTCTGTAGCGGCTTCCCAAATTGCATCATCACCCATTGCATTGTCTGGTTTAGTAGACAATTCAACATGGTATTTCAAACCAAATTGGCTGTAAATCCGGTCGAATAATTCAATAACTTTCATCAATTCAGATTGCATTTGATCTGGCAACATGAATACGTGAGCATCGTCTTGAGTAAAGGCACGTACGCGGAACAAGCCATGTAATGCACCAGATAATTCATGACGGTGAACTAAACCAAGTTCAGCATAACGCAATGGGAAGTCGCGATAGGAATGCATTTCGTTTTGGTAAACCAAGATACCACCTGGGCAGTTCATTGGTTTAATTGCATATTCTTCATCATCGATAATTGTAGTGTACATGTTTTCACGGTAATGGAACCAGTGACCAGATGTTTCCCACAATTGTTTATTTAAGATGATTGGTGTACGAATTTCTTCGTAATCAAATTCATGGTGAACTTCACGCCAGAAGTTTTCTAATTCGTTGCGAAGTGCCATACCTTTTGGTAAGAAGAATGGGAAGCCAGGGCCTTCTTCTTTGATAACGAACAAACCAAGTTCTTTACCAAGTTTACGATGGTCCCGTTTAGCTGCTTCTTCAAGCAAGTGAAGGTATGCATCAAGTTCTTCTTTCTTTTCAAATGCTGTACCGTAAATACGTTGCAACATTTTTATTTCTTTTTCATCGCCGCGCCAGTATGCACCTGCAATGCTTTTGTAATTTGAAAGCTTTTCACCTTACCAGTGGATGCTACGTGAGGGACCTGCACAAAGATCGATGAAAATCGCCTTGAGAGTAGCAAGAGATTACTGCATCTTCTGGAAGGTCTTGAATCAATTCTACCTTGTAGTCTTCGTTTTTAGATTTGAAGAACTCAATAGCTTCTTGACGAGACATTACAGATTTAGTAATAGGCAAGTTTTCTTTCACAATACGGCTCATTTCCTTTTTCGATTTTGCCTAAATCTTCAGGAGTCAAAGTATGTTCCATATCGATATCATAGTAGAAACCTTTATCGATAGCAGGACCGATAGCCAATTTAGCTTCAGGCCATAAGCGTTTAACCGCTTGTGCCAAAATATGAGAAGCTGTGTGGCGTAAAGTATGTTTACCGCCATCTTCTTCGAATGTTAAGAAGCTACTTCAGAACCATCTACGAGTTCTTCGCGAAGGTCTGTTAATTCACCGTTTACGTTAGCAGCTAGTACTTTTTTAGCCAAGCTGTTAGATAGTTGTTTTACTGCTTCCCCAAGAGTAGTGCCAGCAGCGTATTCCTTTGCACTACCATCAGGTAAAATGATTTTTACATCTGCCATTTTTCTTTCCTCCAATTTATACACTAGGATAGTTGGATTTTGGTAATAAAAAAAGACCCTCTATCCCTACAAACAAGGGACGAAGATCATTCGCGGTTCCACCCTAGTTAACTACCTATACAAATATATATGTATAGTAATTCACTTCATTAAGCCCGATAACGGTGGCGGCCGTATTTGCCTACTTAGGTTCGACAAATCAGTTTAAAGGGGGTAACTCTGATATATGTGTAAGGCATTTCCAGCATCAGCCTCTCTCTGGTACACAGGGATATGAGAATCATGTCCTTTGCATCACTTTTACTAGATTATAGTATCATAGAGAATTAAAAAATTCAATACAGTTTAACTGTAAATTTCACAAAATCTATAAATTAAAGAAACGCCTTTAAACACACCATATAAAAACGGCCCGATATAACTGATATGTACCCCCTTTACGGGTTGTCCATTAAAAGGAGTACATATCAAACTCGAGCCGTTTATTAAGATTATCATATATACGCTAACCAATATTGCTGTACTACAGCTCACTGTACATGAGCTAGATTATTAGCGTTTGAAGTTTGTAGATAACATAGCACCAATTACTTTTTCCAACTTACTATTGGAAAGATCTGGGCCTTTGTAAAGTGTTAAGAGCACATCATTGGAGTTATCTTGTTTAGAAACCATCATAACACCACTGCCACGAGCACCGTTATCGTCGTAATCTTTCGCTACGATAACGAGGTTCAAGTAATGGTCTTTCATGTATGTGTACACTTTGCTAGTACGTGCTGAAGAGCCAATCATTTTCGCCATGCTCATACCACGGTTGAATACGATTGTATTTGCATTATGTGGATTTGCCGCTAATTGTTGTTTCTCCTCTTCATTTAAAGGCATGAGGTTCACCATGAGGGAATCACCCATTTTACCACGGAACATAGCTGGCATTGTTTCCCGTACGTCTTCTGGAATACCAGTATCAGCCGTCAATTTCAATTCCTTAGGTACAGTCATGTATAGAACGCCCTTGCTATTGCGACCTACCTCTGTTGTACTAAGGTCTACAGCGCTAAGCATAATGGAATCTTTAATGGTTGCCACTTGGTTTGCCAACGGCTTTTCAGGAATGCCACGGCTCGCCAATTGCACATCGCCAGCTTTAGTTTTTTTCAACGTTTCTACGTTCCAGTTAGCCCCTTTTTTGTCGGCGTCGCTAGCTTCTGTGAAAGCATTCGCCCCATCTTTTGTGCCTACATATACGTAAGTTTGCGCTGGGATAATTGTATCTGGTGCACCTAATTTATTGAATGCTGCACCGTATACAACATTAGGAATTACTGTGGAACCAATTTGTAGATTATTATTGGTTTGGCTTTCCACATCAAAATTGATATTCCCTGTGAAAGTCATATCAGGGCCATGATTGATGACTACTACATCCCCTGCTTGAGGAATAATGACAGGGCCTACAGGACCTGCCATAGCTATGCCTGCCATAGATACACCAAGGCAAGCTGTTAATAATGCACGTTTCAAAATAGATTGTTTCATAGATATACTCTCATTTCTCTACTATTCATATACTTGGTTCTAGTCGTATGCCCTATAAGATGCTGTAACAGATTTACATAGATGCACACTAGATATAGATAAAACCAACAATATACTTAATTTTCGATAGTGACATAATCAGATAAACTACGTAATACGTCAATAGCCAATGACCGCGTAGAGGGCGTACAGCGCAACATGCACCGCCCACATGTATCTACAGAGGTCATAACACCTAAGTATTCATAGCCTTCAATGATACGATTGATGAAATTCGTATGTGTAGGATCTATATGAAAGTACACATACGCTTCCTCTCCGGAGGTCGGTAAGTCAGGTACATCTGGAAATGCACCGATAGATTTACTCGGTTCTAAAGCTGTACCACTCATAAAGGCCCTCCTTCAAAGCTACTCCATATATCGCTTACTATTATAATCTAAACACCATTGTTAATGTAACTATTACTCAAATATAAGATTTTTTTATTAGTATATGTAAACTATTAATCCTCTTTAGGTTTGCACTCACGACGCATCATGGAGTACGGCTCAAGTGGTGTATCCATATAGATACGAACCTTCATTTGTGCATGAGGCGCTACGTCGATTGGATTACCATCTTCGTCTGTCATTTTTTCAATTACAGTTTCTACAAGGTCCCCTTTAGGTTGGCAGAATTCTACTTTATCGCCTACTTTGAAGTTGTTCCGTTGTTCAAGATCAACGTATTTTTCTTCTTCATTGTAGCCCATAACTAAGCCGATGAAGTCATGGCTTTGTGTATTAGTAGATTTGCCATAGTTTTGAGCCGTTTCGTCAGGACGACCTTCTGCAAAGCCATCTGTATATGGACGGTGGGAAATTTTTTCTAATTCTGCAATCCATTCTGGACGAACGTACCAATCTTTACCTTCTTTAAGGTATGCATCAATCGCTGTACGGTATACTTTCGCTACTGTTGCGCAGTAGTGAACAGATTTCATACGACCTTCAATTTTTAGGCTATCTACGCCAGCTTCATATAAATCTGGAATGCGGTGAATCAAGCACAAATCTTTAGAGTTAAAGATATATGTACCATGCTCATCTTCTTCAATTGGATAGTATTCACCAGGTCGGTTAGATTCTACAAGGGAGTATTTCCAACGACAAGATTGAGAGCATTGACCGCGGTTCGCATCGCGATTACCGGTCATGTAGTTAGACAAAAGACAACGGCCAGAATAAGAAATACACATGGAGCCATGTACGAAGGATTCGATTTCAATATCTACATTATCCTTCATTTCTTTAAGGTCTGCTAAAGATACTTCGCGAGCTGCTACGACGCGTGTAGCACCTAGCTCTTTCCACATTTGAACTGTGTGCCAGTTTGTAGTGGAAGCTTGGGTACTCACGTGAAGTTCAAGACCTGGAGCCACGCGTTTAGCAAGGCTAAAAATGCCCATATCAGCAACGATGATTGCATCAACACCGATACTTTCAAGGAATTTCAAATAGTCCTCTAAACCTTCAAAGTCCTCGTTGTGAGGAATGATATTACATGTAACATGGAGTTTTTTACCATGAGCATGTACGAATTCTACAGCCTCCTTTAATTCCTCGTCGGAAAAATTAGAGTTACCTGCGCGCAAGCCAAAACGTTTACCTGCGCAATATACGGCATCCGCACCATAGCGAATCGCCATTTTAAGCTTGTCCATATTCCCTGCAGGACAAAGCAATTCCATAAAATGTTCTGCCATTATTTGTTGTGCCCTTTCCACACACTCACACTCATGCCATCACCCATAGGGTAAATGGTGGTGTTAAACAATTCTTTATTTTCAACATATGTTAAGTATTCTTTTAACCGTTTTACGATAGTTTTGAACCGTTTTGGCGGCTCCTTATCGCCCCTTACATAGCCTCTAAAGAGTACATTGTCCGCAAGGATAACGCCTCCTTCTTTCACATGAGGCAAAATGAGCTCTAATTGCTTTAGATATTGTCCCTTAGGACCATCTAAGAACACTAGATCATATTCCCCAGTGAGTTCCGTTAAGACTTGAGATGCATCGCCTTTCAACAATGTAATTTTATCGGCATAATCGGATTGGTTAATATAATATTTCGCCATTTCGTGACGCACATCATCTAATTCAATAGATGTAATGTGTCCCTCCTCTTTATCGAGTAGCGGAGCCATCAATAAAGCTGAGTAACCAATGGCGGTGCCCACCTCTAACACAGAGGTGGGCCGGTACAAACCTATTAATTCTTCAAATAGATGAACCTCAGATTCACGTAAAATCGGTACATCATTAATCATCGCATAAATACGCTGTTCATTTAAAATATTATTTAAAGTCATGAAAGTAGATTCAATCTCCTACATTATTTATTGCTATTGCCAGTAGGCACGTTGATCGTAGATCGATCAACCGATTCAGCTGGTTTCACTTCAATACGCGGTACCTCTTGTGTACTTGGAGCTACATACGGAGTCGTTTCTGGTGCACGATTAGTAGTCGGTACATAAGTATTATTACTGCTATTACCATTAGATGGAGTAGTTGGTGTAACTTGAGTTGGTGCTTGGTTTTGTGTTGGAGCAGGCGTAGGAGCTGGAACCTCAGCTGCTGGAACAGTTGTTGGCGTGTATTTATACGTAGGTTCGACGTCAACATATTGAGAATCTGCTTCCACCGCTTCTGCAGAACTATAGTTGTAGTCAGGCTCTGTAGTTGCTACTGCTACGTCATAGTTAGGACCTGCTTGTGCGGCAATTTCTGTAGTGGCAGAAGGAGTCGCACTTGTTGCAGTATCTGCACCATAAATCTTATTAACTTCCGCTAAATGCTCTTCGTATGTTTTAGAGAAGTGATTATGACCTTCTTTATCTGCTACAAAGTACAAGTAATCTGTATTTTCAGAATGTAATACTGCGTCTAAAGATTTTTTACCAGGGTTAGCAATCGGTCCTGGTGGTAAACCTTTAGATACATATGTATTATATGGGCTTTGTAGTTGAGTATCACCAATTGTTACGTTTTCTTTTGCGTAACCAAGTACATAGGAAATGGTCGCATCAGATTGTAATGGAATACCATGAGCCAAACGCTTTTTAAACACACCTGCAATAGTAGGACGATCGGCATCAAATAAAGACTCACGTTCAACAATAGATGCTAATGTAACAAAGTCATGAATGCTCATGTGCTGCGCTTGAATTTGTTTCTTTACAGCTGGTGTAAGGTAACGATTCATTTCATCAGCCATCATTTGAATAACTTCTCGAGGTGTAGCCCCCACAGGAATTTCATAAGTACTTGGGAACAAGAACCCTTCCACCGGATATGTAGCTGGTTTTGTACCTTTCATATATGGATATGGTACATAAGTCTTTGCCTCAGCTAAGAAATCCTTTGCTTTCATGATTTGATTTTTTTCAAGAACGATAGCAATGTCACCTACGGTATAACCTTCTGGAATTGTGACACGAATAGATTCTACATGACCTTCTTGTAATAAAGAAATGAGTTCGCGCACAGTTACCTTATTAGGAATTTGGTAGTGCCCAGTTTGGAGCTTGTCATTAGTACCGCTCAAGTACAACCAAAGTTTGAAACCTTGGGTAGAACGGATAAGACCTCTTTCAAAGAGCATATCTGCAATTTCAGAGCCCGTTTGACCCTTTTCAATAACTAAAACTTGGGTACCATCATCTTGAGCGAAGGTATTAGGTATCAGGTATAGTGCACCAAGACCACCGCCAATAATCAATACACCAATAATAGCAAGAATTAGAATATATCTTAAGGCTTTTCTCACGTCCTTGAGTTCCTTTCTGTAACATAACAGTATTTATCACTTTATTATACCATAAACTCTATATTTCCCCTACACAAAAGGGTATTAATCACCTTGTTTCCCTCTGCTTATGTGATATATCAATTATAGTTTTTTGTCATGCTAATAATATGAATGAACACCTTAGTTTATAATTCAATACTAACTATCTCCAAACATAAAAATAGCGCATTGCTCTATGCAATACGCTAGATTTATGTTTAAAGACGATTATTCGTCTTCACCCATTTCTTCATACAATTTTACTAGAGTTTCAAAAACTTCATCTTCTTCATCTAAAGGTACGTATTCTTCTACGCCTTCTTCATTTTTTTCGATGCTAGCCAAGATCATGTATGTGTCATCTTGACCTTCGTGGTCTGCATCTTCGTCTTGTACATGTACAAGAACTGCATACTCACGACCTTCATGGTTTAGAACAACATCTTCTGTGAAGTATTGTTTATTGCCGTTTTCGTCTTCGAATTCTAAATAATACACTTCACCTTCAAAGTTTTGGTCAACCATTGGAAACCCTCCTTGTGGAAAAAAAGATTTATTTATTGAACTGCAAGCGATCTAAGTATCCTTGCAAAATTACAACCGCTGCCATTTTATCAATAACAGATTTACGCTTTTTACGACTTACGTCAGCTGCAATGAGTTGGCGTTCAGCCATAACCGTAGATAACCGCTCATCCCAATATGAAACAGGTAAATCGATGACTTCTTTCATCTTTTCAACGAATTCTTCAGTCTTTTCAGCTCGTTCACCTTTTGTACCATTCATATTCTTCGGCATACCTACTACAAGCTCATGTACTTCATATTCAGCAATGAGTTCTTGTAAGCGATTAAAGTCTTTTTCAAGAGATGTTCTACGAATGGTTTCAATACCTTGTGCAGTCATGAGCAGTGCATCGCTACAGGCAATACCGATAGTGCGGCTGCCCACGTCTAATGACATAATTCTCATTATAATTGTTTAGCCTTTGCGTATTCTTTCAACAATTCCTCAATCAAGTCATCTCGCTCTAAGCGACGAATATCAGAACGTGCATTATTATAACTAGTGATGTACGCTGGGTCACCAGAGATTAGATAACCTAAAATTTGATTGATTGGATTGTAACCTTTTTTTCTTGAATAGATTGATAAACACGAGTAAGCACTTCTTCTGCTGTCATCGGTTCATCGTCTACTTTACGGAATAGCATGGTTTCATCAGAAACTTTCATCGTATCCCTCCTTTTTATTACATTGGCGGGCTTCACTTGTAAAAGTGAAACCTCGCCTACTATTATACTTGAATCAAAGGTACATAGTCATTAACTTTTTTTATGCATTATGAATTTTTTTCTATAACAGGTAGAAATATAATTATAAAAATTATATGCCTATTGTAATATAGATGTTAATTCATCACCACCAGCTTTTTAATGCTTGCATCAATTTAGCTGGTTCCTTTACCGCCTGCTTGAGCCATATCTGGACGACCGCCGCCATTACCACCAGCTACTTGAGCCGCAGCTTTTACGATGTTACCAGCTTTTTGCACCTTTAGCAACAACGTCTTTAGATACTTTACATACAAAGTTAACTTTATCGTCACCCATAGCAGCACCTACGAGGACTACGCCAGAGCCATTTAATTTGATCAAGGCCCATATCCGCTAAGTCACGTAATTCATCGATAGAGGATGCTTTTTACAGCAGCCGCTACAAATGCAACATCGCCAATCATGACTTTACCAGCAATGATATCCGCAGCACCTGCAGCAGAAACTTCTTTACGAATTTGTTCTAATTCTTTAGCAGTTTCTTTAGCTTCTGCCAACACTTGATGTAGACGTTCTTCTACTTGAGGTGCTTTTAGTTTTAAGCTCGCCCGCCATGCGTTCGATGGTCAAACGATCTTGTTTAGCTGCATCGAGAGCTGCACGACCAGTAATAGCTTCAATACGACGTACGCCGGAACCGATACCAGCTTCAGAAGTTAAACGGAAGGAGCCTACGAAGGCAGTATTACCTACGTGAGAACCGCCGCATAATTCAACGGAGAAGCCTGGAACCTCTACAACGCGAACTACGTCGCCATATTTATCACCAAAGAGTGCCATCGCACCTTTTTTTCTTTTGCTTCGTCCATGGACATTTCAGCAATAGCAAGATCAGTAGCTTTTAAGTACCTCTTCATTTACAAGGGCTTCGATTTGATCAAGTTCCTCTTGTGTTACAGGAGAGAAATGAGTGAAGTCGAAACGCAAGTAATCTGGCGTTACTAAGGAACCAGCTTGGTTAACATGGTCGCCTAAAATTTGTTTCAAAGCCGCATGTAACAAATGAGTTGCTGTATGGTTACGAGCCATTGCAGATCGACGGTTTGTATCTACTTCAAGAGCTACATCATCCCTTCAGAGATGGAGCCTTCTACAACAGTACCGATATGGTATACTGTGCCTTCAGGTAAGCGTTTTGTGTTATGAACCTCTACTTTACCCATTGGGCCCACGATGAAGCCTGTATCGCCTAATTGACCGCCCCCTTCTGCATGGAATGGAGTTGTGCGTACGATAATCGTAATTTCATCACCGTCAGCAGCAGTTTGTAAACGCTCAGCACCTTTACCTACCATCAATACAGAAGATGCTTTAACAGACTCATCTTCAAGAAGTTCTTCGTCTTTCAAGAAAGTAATGTCTGGTGTTGCTACCTTCGCATCTTCTTTAACACGAGCTTCACGAGCGCGTTCACGTTGCTCTTTCATAGCAGCTTCGAAGCCCTCATGGTCGATTGTAAAACCACGTTCAGATGCGATTTCCTCTGTTAATTCCCAAGGGAATCCATAAGTATCATATAATTTGAATACTTCAGAACCAGGAACTACAGTTGCTTTTTTTCAGCAGCCAATGTGTCGATCAAGGAGTTCAATAACTCAAGACCTTGTTCCAATGTTTGGTTAAACCGTTCTTCTTCGTTTTGAACTACCCGTTTAACGAAGTCTTTCTTCTCAGCAATGGATTTAATACCAGGGCCAAGAATATCTACTACTACATCAACTAGCGGTGTTAAGAAGATACCCTCAATACCTAATAAGCGACCATGACGTACAGCACGGCGCAAAATACGACGCAATACATAACCGCGACCTTCATTAGATGGCAATACACCATCGGAGATCAATGCTGTTACAGCACGAGCGTGGTCAGCAATAACTTTCAAAGATACATCGGTATTAGGGTTATCGTTATAAGTAACACCGGCACGTTTTGCAGTAGCTTCGATAATTGGATAAATCAAATCTGTTTCGAAGTTAGTTCTGCAACCTTGCAATACAGAAGCCAATCGCTCAAGACCGGCGCCTGTATCGATGTTTTTATGTTGTAATGGCTCATAGGAACCATCTGGCATTTTATTGAATTGAGTAAATACAAGGTTCCAGATTTCAAGGTAGCGATCGCAATCACAGCCTGGTGCACAGTTAGGATCATCACAACCATGTTCAGGACCTTGGTCAAAGAAGATTTCGCTATCTGGACCACATGGGCCTTCACCGATTTCCCAGAAGTTGTCTTCTAAGCGAGAAATGTGGCTTTCTTCTACTCCACACTCTTTATGCCAAGTATCATATGCCTCTTGGTCATCTGGATATACAGTAACGTATAATCTATTTTTATCGAGTTTAATAACCTCAGTTAAGAACTCCCATGCCCAATGGATAGCTTCTTTTTTGAAGTAATCACCAAAAGAGAAGTTACCAAGCATTTCAAAGAATGTATGGTGACGCGCTGTGCGACCTACGTTCTCAAGGTCACCTGTACGCATACATGTTTGGCTTGTTGTAATACGACGACAAGGAGGTACCAGTTTCCCTGTAAAGAAAGGCTTTAATGGCGCCATACCTGCCCCGATCAATAATAAAGATGGATCATTTTCTGGTATAAGAGAAAAAGTATCTAATTTTAAATGTCCTTTACTTTCAAAAAACTGCAAATATGCTTGACGCAGCTCATTACCCTTCATGTGTATATTCCTCCTAAAATTATTTACTCTTCATTATATCGTAAAAACGACATAAAATCTATTAAACATTGAGATTATGCGGAATTTACGGACTTTCACAATAGCAAATACAAGGATAGAATTCAATATTTCTAGAAATGAGAAAAAGAGGTTATACAAATCAACAGAACATAATTGATTCGTATAGCCTCTTTTATAGCTAGTTATTAAATTAGCGCACAACGCGTTTCGCGCCGATGTAGCGTTCGCCCCAATATCCTGTATCAAGGTCTGCTACTGCAACACCACGACTGGAAGTGGCGCTGATGAACTTGCCATCGCCAATATAGATACCGGAATGAGATGGACCTGGCTCATATGTTTCGAAGAATACCAAATCCCCTGCTTTCAAGTTCGCACGAGAAACCTCAACACCTACGTTATATTGTTCGTCCGCCAAACGAGGTAAGGAAATACCTTGTTTTTCGAATACATATTTAACGTAACCAGAGCAGTCGAAACCACTTGGAGTCGTACCGCCAAATACATATGGTACACCACGGTATTTGTCAGCTTCTGCCAAGATAGCATGAATGCTGCTAGGTGTTTCATTTTTTTCGCAATATTATTTAATTTAACGTTTTTTTGCCATTAATGGATTGACCAGCAATACGACGAGATGTCGCATTATTGTTTGTGAAAGCGGATTTCGTTGCTACTGCTTTAGTCGCTGCATTTTGAGTCAATACTGCCTTCGTAGAACGAGGAGCACCCATCAATGCGTTATACGTAGCAGGACCTACGATACCGTCCACTGGAAGGCCACGATCTTGTTGGAACAGACGAACTGCCCATTTCGTTTCCTTACCATATACACCATTTTTGTCTGTAGCATTATAACCGTGCTTAATTAGTTGTTGTTGAACCGCTGTAACACTTTTGCCCTTATCACCATATTGTAATGTTGTTGCGCCAACCATGGCTGTTGTGGCACACACAAAAGTTAATGTTAATGCCGTTATTTTAACCTTACTATATTTTGACTTCATATGCTTCCTTTCCAAACTTTTAAAGTAAGTTATTTATTCAAAATATACTAACCGTCTATTTATTTGCATCTACAAATACAGCTAGTCTTCTTTGCGTTTGTGAGTATAAGTCTCTGATGCCATAAATACATCTGCACTACTAGGTCCGAGTAACGGAGCCTCTTCATGCTCTTCAAAATTTATAGCTGACTTAACCCAATACAAAGGCCGTTGCTTCACCTCTTCAAAAATACGACCTACATACTCGCCAATAATTCCCAGTCCGACGAGTTGAATCCCCCCAATAAACAAAATGGATACGCCTAACGTAGTCCACCCATTCAAGGCTTGTCCTGTAATGTATACATACAACAGATGTAAGATAAGCAAGAAGCTCATACCACCACAGAGTACACCCACATATAAAGCGGCCCGTAAAGGAACCCTTGAAAAGGCTGTTACCCCATCGAGAGCAAATCGAATCATTTTGCGCACACTAAACTTTGAAACCCCTGCAAATCGAGGTGGAGCTACAAAGTGCAACTCAGCTTGTCTATACCCTAAGGCTCCAACAATACCGCGCAAGAAACGACCATGTTCTCTAAACCGTTTCAACGTGCCTAATGCTTACTATTCATGAGGCGGAAATCAGATCCACCTTCCACAATAGGAACATCAGCCATCTTGTTCATTAGCTTGTAATAATACTTAGACGTGAAAGATTTGGCCCAACTAGCGTCCTCAGTTGAATCTCGAATGGTGCGCACCACATCGTACCCCGATTCCCATAACCGAACAAGTTCAGGAATCAATGCCGGTGGATGCTGCATATCACCGTCCATTGTAATAACTGCATCGCCATGAGCATAATCAAGACCACACGTAAGTGCTGTCTGATGCCCAAAATTACGAGCAAGCAATAACACTTTCACATGTTTATCATTGTATGCAATTTCACGTAATATCATAGCTGACGAATCACTAGATCCATCATCTACGTAGATTAGTTCATAATCGTACGTGAGACCTGACATAACATCAGTGACGGCTTCATAGAAAATTGCTATGTTTTCCTCTTCGTTATATACAGGTACTACAATAGAAAGTAACATAAATCCTCCAAAGTATTTTTACTCACATATTTTATGTTAATTAGTAAATTAAGGCAAATTATTAAGGTTAACAATAGATAAAAATTCTGCTTATAAACCCAGTAATTAAGCTACTTTTTTAAAAAAATTACTAAAAACACGCTTCATTTAGCTTATATATAAGTATAACAAATTAATAAAACATTCATTTATTCTAAATTTTACTCAATGCGGGTAATTATAAAAATAATTTTATTTCTCTACCGAACTAAGGAATAATGATTATTTACTAATTTTATAAAGTGTTAATCAAAATATCAGATAGATTTTTGATAACAAACACATCAAAAACACCCTTAATTCATTTTTATATTCATATAAAAAAATTTAGTTATTTTTATTAATTTAGCCCCACTATTATGAATTAAAAATTTTTTTATTCCACAAAACTCTCTTAAAAAGAAAAAGAGGCTTTATATAATAATACAATTTCATAACTTTTACAATGATACATGTTTCACTTATATAAAAATACAAGTTTCACTTATATCAAAAAGCCACAAATGAAAAGGAAGTCCAACATAAAATGGATTCCCAAATCATGTTTTATTTGGGAATCCACTTCAAAGGTCCTTTTCTGTTATAGTCCTGCAGCATCAATCCAGGATTGTAAATCCTCTTCTGCCATTTCCATATCTTCTTCGTACGCACCAGCAACAACAGGATATTTTGCTACCTCTACAGTGTGCAAAATTGAGTCGTCGCGACCATTTTTAAAGGTACCAATCCAAATCCCTGAGAATTGAGATTCATACCACTCTACAGGTTGATCAGTTTCATTAAAACTAATTGTAATATGACCACGTCCAAGGGTTTCTAATACTTCCACTTGTTCTTCCTCTGTAAGGCCTGTTTTTTCAATATAAATAGAATAGGTTTCACCAGTCTCACGCAAGTTTTTAAGAGCTAAACGCAATTCATTTAATACAGCCCTTACATTGTTGTAATTTTCAATCATATATACTCCTATAATTTCGGTTCTACTTGTACGCCCCATTGTCGAAGTACATTAAGGACACGGTCTTTTACCTCTGGTAAGGCCCGTTGAACAACCTCGCTTGGTTCAAAACCAATCTCAAGGGATTCTGGCTCTACACCAATGACTACAGCATCCTCTAGAGGCTCCTCTTGAATGGCGCGGATACGTAAAATATCTTGCATACCTACTTCATGCACAGAAATATGCTCAGTAAAATATTGCTCTAACTCTTTATGAGGGAACTCATAAACTGTTCCAGGCGGTTCCCCTCCATTAATTGCATCTACGAGAAGGATTTTCTTCATACCTCTCATATAGGTCAGTAATTCCATCCCCATAGTGCCACCATCAATAATGGTAATGGCAGGTGTAAAAGCAAAAGACTCTTTTAAGTCTTTTACAACATGTACTCCAAGCCCTTCATCGGTAAGTAATATATTCCCTACTCCAAGCAGAACAATTTCATTATTTCCATCATCATAAAGGCTACTTAAATCAATACGCGGACCCTCAGAGTCCGCGTATTGTTCCAAGCCACTGATGAACTCAGTACTTGTATCAGTCATCATTCTTTAATTCTCTTTCTCTAGGATCGTCAGGGTTGCTTGGACGATATGTAGTAAAGGATGGTTTCTCAATACGTTCGCCACGACGGCGTTTACCATTGAGATCCTCAATATCGATTGGATCATGAGCATAGTATTTCATACCAGAAACCATAGAGGATACCTCACCAGATTCCTCCATAACGTCTTCTCGGAACGCCATGTACACGTGCACAATAGTAAAGAATAAGAAGCACCAAGCAATGTAGTGATGAATCATATGAATATTATATTCCCCACCAAATAGGCCAACTAAAGGAGACAACAGAGTGCCTAAGAAGCCATTTGGATCGATCATGGAGTACATGGTAGCACCTGTAACGATTTCAAAGAAGAACATAATATACACCATCATATAGGCCGTTCTCGCTAAAGAGTTACGAATCCAATGATGTTCATGTTTTTGAGGGATCATTAAATAGTGTAATATCGCTTCTTTAAGACCATACCAATATCGTTTTTGGTTGAATTTAGGTAATAATCTATCACCACGATTAAAGAAACCTGCCGCAATACGGAAAATAAAGGAGAATGTTAAAATTGCCCCTGCACCGAAATGAATTCGGCGCATAGTTTCCATAGAAAACCAACCATCAATTGCAAAGGTTGGCTCCGGATTGCCTGTTATGGCAGCAAAACCTGGGTCACCAATATATAGACCAGTCCAGAATAAAGCTGTTACGCTAAGTACCATAGTCCAGTGGAAGATGCGCAGCCATAAACTAAATACGACATACGCCTTTTTGTCAGTATGTATTAACATAAGTCCACCACCCTTTATTTACACAATGCATCAGTATTGACGGAAACGATTTTTTCGCCTTTTTTATTGTATAAATGGGTTGCACAGGCAAGACATGGGTCGAAGGAGTGAATAACCTTCAAAATCTCAAGTGGTTTATCTGCAATTTTTACTTTTGTATCAATCATGGAATCTTCGTATGCACCATGTTCATTAGCTGCAGTCTTAGGACAAGCATTCCATGTGGACGGTACGATACATTGATAGTTTGCAGAGCGACCATCTTTGATGTGGATCCAGTGACCCAAACCACCACGAGGCGCATCTACAAGGCCAACGCCTTTTGCATCTTTTTCCCATGTATTTGGTTCAAACTTAGTCATATCTGCTACTGCAGTATCACCATTTTTGATATTGGATACAAGTTTATTAAAGAAGTATTGGCTAATATTTGCCGCCACTTGTGCATCAAGACCACGACATGCTGTACGACCTACCATAGTTGTCATCCATACATGTGCAGGTACGCCCAATACTTGGGATACTGTATCGATTTGACGAACAATCATAGCTTCTGCCCAAGTAGGTTCTTTAATAATACCTTGTTTTACTTTTGTATATACAACGATATATTTTGCTAATGGACCAACCTCTGCAGTTTTACCTTTGAAAGTTGGAGATTTAATCCAAGAGTATTTTTTATCTTCGTCAAGATACTCCCATTTCTCTTTAGTACCAGATTTAGGACCTGTGAATTTAGGATCTGTAACACCATCAATAGGATGAAGTGTTTTCGTACCATCTGGATATGTGAACCAAGAGTGGTCAACCTCTTCACTAAGGTATTGAGGATCCATGAAGTCCTTACCTTCCAGAGGGATAAATGTAGCTTTATCTACGCCTAATGCAAAGTTTTCTACTACACCATTAGAGCGAACGATACATTTTTTATGGTAGTCACCGTCAGAAATACCTGTATAAGTATCGTCAGGATAGTCACCATAAGACATAACACGTTTTTTCGCAAGACCACCGCCATCAATCATGCCTTTTTCTACGTACATTTTGCCGATAGCTAAAAGATCGGGTACATAGAAGTTATCTACCAAGTCTTTAGTCAATGCAATAGATTGTTCTACTGCAGCAAGACGTTGCGTATTGATAGGCGCATTCATATCATTCATGGAGATAGCACATGGCATACCACCAATGATGTAATGTGGATGAGGGTTTTTACCACCAAATACAACGTGAGGAATTACGATATCACGTTGACGGTCAAGAATATTCAAATAATGGGATACAGCCATCAAATGAACCTCAGGTGGTAATAAATTATAATCTGGATGATCCCACCATTGAGCAGAGAAAATACCTAATTGGCCAGATTCAACAATTTTCTTAACCTTTTGTTGTACTGCTGCAAAATACGCAGTAGTTGCTTTAGGGAACTCCTTAGGATATGCAGAATCTTTAGATGCTGTTTCGGCCGGAGCTAAACCACTAATATTATAAGTAGCTAATACGTCATTTTGTAATTGCGCTGTTTTAGCTGGATCTGCACTAAGAGCCGCTACAGGGCTAACCCAGTCAAGAGCATGTAAGTGATAGAAATGCACGATATGGTCATGTACGTCTAAACAGCTATGCATAATATTGCGGATATAGTTCGCATTCTTAGGAATCGTAATACCTAATGCATCCTCTACAGCGCGTAAAGATGCTAAAGCATGTGTTGTTGTACATACGCCACAAATACGTTGTACAAAGGCCCATAAATCACGAGGGTCACGGTTTTTTGCAACGAGCTCGATACCACGCCAAGCAGTACCAGAAGACAATGCGTCCTCTACCTTACCACTTGCTTCATCAACTTTTATTTCTACCCGTAAATGACCTTCAATACGGGAAATCGGATCTACTACTACGCGTTTCATTAGTGACCTCCTCCATTATTATGCTTCGTTTCATCCCATAAACCTTGTTCTTTCAAGCGTTTCCTCTTGAATATCAAGATATTTATTGCGAATAAGGGTTGCAGCACCATGAGCAATAACCGCTGTAGTAGCGCCAACAGCAGCTACAGTACCAATTGTATCAGCAGTTGTAATGGTATTCGCTAATGGAATGTCAGGTAAGCGTTTATAGAATACGTCATTATCCCAGAAGCCCTTTTCAGAGCAACCAATACAGCCGTGACCGGATTGAATTGGATAGGACAAACCATTCCACCAACGCAAGTTACCACAAGAATTATATGTTTGAGGTCCACGACAACCTACTTTGTACAAGCACCAACCAGATTTGGATGCATCATCGTCGAATTTCTCAACGAATAGACCAGAGTCAAAGAAGGCACGACGGTAGCATGTATCGTGAATACGATTGCCATAAAATTGTTTAGGACGACCTTGTGCATCAAGAGGTGGAATTTGACCGAACAATGCATAGTGCATTACTACACCAGTCATAACCTCTGGAATCGGAGGACAGCCAGGAACTTTAATAATTGGTTTACCAGATACAACAGAAGATACAGATACTGTGTTTGTTGGATTTGGTTTAGCCGCTTGGATACCACCCCAAGAAGCACAAGAACCATATTCGATGATCGCTGCAGCACCTTTAGCCGCTTCTAACAAGGATTGTTTAAATGTACGACCACCTACAGTGCAGTAAACACCATCTTCGTCAAGTGGCACGCCACCTTCAACCGCCAAGATGTATTTACCAGCTTTTTTTCTTTGATGATTTTTTTCGAGATGTTCCTCTAACGGTGCACCAGAGGCAGCAGCCAAAGTATCATCATATTCAAGAGAAATCATGTTCAAAATAACATCAGAGGTAAATGGAGAGGATGAACGGATAAAAGATTCACTACAACCAGTACATTCATGACCATGTAACCAAATTACCGTAGGCAATTCAGTTGTTTCAGCAGCCTTAACAACGGTGTCTAACATCGTTGGTGGTAGACCTAAAATGGCGGTGAGTGCTACACAGGATTTCATAAATGTGCGTCGACTCAAACGGCGCTCTTGGAAGAGTGTCCATAGACTGTTTACACGATTCTTCACGGAATATAGCCTCCTTACAACAACTTTGCGCAATATATGTATATTACTTAATAAACTACAACGATATGATAGAAATCATTTTTATAAGCTTAATATATCAGATGATAAAGTTCAAAATTCATGATAACAATCACATTCTTACTACTTTATTATAACACTTTATAAAACTAATAACTATAGAATTTAAGCAAAAAAGCTGTATATAAGAGGTAATTTCTCTTATATACAGCTCTGTATGCTATGTTTTTGTAATTTTTAAACAGTTATTAGCCTGTTATATGATTTCCTTAATTAGGGCCTCAAGCACGTCAGCTTTTTTGTAACCTACAAGGGAATCAAGCATTTTGCCATCACGGAAGAATACCATGGATGGAATGCCATCGATGTCTTCTTTCAATAAAATACCACGAAGATTTTTATCTTCTGCATTAACGCTGAAGAATTCTACTTGCCCTTCGAAGCGTTCTGCCACTGCTTCTACCTCTGGACGCATAACAGTGCAAGGTTCGCACCAAGCAGCCCAAAAATCAACAATAGCTAAACCTTTAGAGCCAAGTACTTTTTCATCAAATTCTTGTACACTAGTAATCGCTGTAATTGCCATGAAGTTCTCCTAACAAAGATCTACAATCTTATATACTACTATAAATTATATCCTAAATATGGAAGCAAGCAATCAATAAGCCGAGTTCTGTTCCGCTTGCGCGGTGACGATTATCTTTCTAGCGTACAGTCGCCTGCACGCTCGAGCGACACAACCCGGAAGGTAGGCGGGACCACCCTTAACCCTTCCCTATTCGGTCTTGCTCCGGATGGGGTTTACCGAGCCAGCCTGTTACCAGACTGCTGGTGAGCTCTTACCTCACCTTTCCACCCTTACCACTGACGTGGCGGTTTCCTTTTCTATGGCACTTTCCCTAAGGTCACCCTCGCCAGACGTTATCTGGCATCCTGCCCTATGGAGCTCGGACTTTCCTCGAGTCCTATGGACTCGCAACCGTCTTTCATACTTGCTTCAATTCAGTTTATCATAGCTAAGCTATTTGTTGCAAGAAAATGCAACATTATAAAAAGAAGAAATCATTTTGCTCTGTGAAAGCTTGAACAGGAATAGAAAGACCTGTTCCGATTAAATAATCTCGCAAACCATCAGCTACAATAGATTCTGTACCAAAATGCCCTGCATCAACTACAAGGAGTCCTAACTCCTTAGCCATTTGGGCCTCATGATACTTCACATCACCTGTAATATATGCATCCACATGCAAACGAGCTGCATCTTTAATAAATTCAGCACCAGCTCCGGAGCATAACGCAATAGATTGAATCTCCCTAGGTGCAATACCTGCAAAGCGAATATTTGCCAATGGTAAAGCTTCTTGTACCCATTCACGGAATGTATCTAAATTTAATGCATTTGGCAAGCGGCCAACTCTACCTAAATACTGAGTAGATGCTGTAGGAGATACTAAGGACACCACTTCATAAGCCACTTCTTCATAAGGATGTGCTGCTTTCATAGACTCAATCACTTGGCTTAAATGAGTACCATCAACGATAGCATTCACTTGTACCTCAGGTGCCACCGTTAAAACACCTGCTTCACCGATGACAGGATGAGACGCTTCATTACCGATGAAGCGACCTTCACCGTGAAGACTAAAGCTACAGTGCTCATAGTTGCCAATTTTTCCTGCCCCTGCGGCCCCCATAGCATGACGAACCACATCAGCAGAGCTTTCAGGTACAAAGGTAGTCACCTTATATAGCACTTCTTCACCAGTTTTAACAAAACCTTTTATGTCAATAAGGCCTAATTGATTTGCCAACATATCATTAAGACCACCTGGTGCGATATCGAGATTTGTATGAGCACTATAAACGGCAATCTTATGCTGAATCAACTGATTAATCATACGACCTTGCACCGTATCGCATGATAACTGTTTTAAACCTTTAAAGATTAATGGGTGGTGGCTAACAATCATATTGTAGTTATGTTCAATAGCATAGGCTATAGCTTCCTCTGTAACATCTAAGGTCGTTAATACACCTGTGACCACTGCATTACGATCACCTACCATAAGACCTACATTATCCCATGTTTCAGCATAGGAACGCGGTGCCAATTGTTCCATCAATGAAATAACATGTTGAACCGTTGTCATATAACTCACTTCCTTTTATCTATTTTCTAAAAGACTACAAAGAAATGCCACTTCAGCATCTAGTTCCTTATATTTATCGGTATGACTCAATTTATCAGTCATACCATCTAGTGCACATTGGCGTTGGTAAATCAAATAGTCAATGTATTTCTTCCAAAGATGTGGACGTTCCTGTTCAAGAAGAGCCCCCACAGACCACAATAAGGATTCTTCAGGCAATGCGGCATACACATTTTTCTTGAATTGGTGTACCAGTATACTTTTCTACACAATCTTCGCGAATCGCTAAAAAAATGCAGTATATAATTTACCTGCATCTTCAACGATAATTTCAAGAACGATAACATAGCCCTTTTTGCACCATATACTGACGCAATTCTTTTTTTGCCCATTTTGTGGTTGTAACACGTAGAACTCTAATGGCTCAGGTCCTGCGTCTACAATATCGCGCATCAAAAAAAGCCGCCCATACCACAGCAGATGGCACCATTTAGCTCGCCTTTCTCCGTTACCTTTAGACCATCCCCTAAACGGCAATCTACCTTAGACTCAAGCCCACGGGACTTAACATATTCTTTTTGCTGACTCTAACGGTCCTTTATGCACATCCCCAGCGATGACAAATTTAGCACGACCACGATTAATGAGTTCTACCGCTAAGTAGCCATGATCAGTACCGATATCTGCAATAGCATGAGCCTTTGGCACGATTGAAAACACCGCTTCCAAGCGGTCCATCATAGGTCTAGGTTCCATAATATCCTCTACTATTAGTATATAAAAATAACCGCCCTTGAATTCTCAAGGACGGTAGATATCAACATAATTGGTGGGCCCACCTGGGTTCGAACCAGGGACCGACCGGTTATGAGCCGGTTGCTCTACCCCTGAGCTATAGGCCCACAGTTAGTTTCTAGCTTATTAATTATACCGAATAGGCTAGTACTAAGTCAAGGTACACCGTATTTCTATGACTGTTTCATGAGCATAAAACGATGAATCATATCTTTATTTTAACACAAAAGGGCTGTAACACAGTGCTAGAGAACACTGCATTACAACCCTTACGAGATTCTTTATCTTATAAGAAGTCTTTGATTTTATCGCGTTTACCGCGGTTACGCAATTTAGTAAGCGCCTTACCTTCGATTTGGCGGATACGTTCACGAGTAACATTGAAGTGTTGACCCACTTCTTCTAATGTACGAGGTTTACCATCCTTCAAACCAAAGCGCAAGATCAATACTTGTTGCTCACGATCAGTTAAGCATGTAAATACATCTTCAATTTGCTCTTGCAACAAGATATAGCTAGCTGCATCATCTGGAGCAATTGCGTCTTGGTCTTCGATGAAGTCCCCTAAATGGGAATCTTCTTCTTCACCAATTGGAGTTTCCAAGGATACTGGCTCTTGTGCGATTTTTTGGATTTCACGCACACGCTCTACAGTAATCCCCATGCCTTCCGCAATTTCCTCAGGCAATGGTTCGCGACCTTTATCTTGCAACAACTGACGAGAAATACGAATCAATTTATTAATCGTTTCTACCATATGTACAGGAATACGAATCGTACGAGCTTGGTCCGCAATAGCACGCGTAATCGCTTGACGAATCCACCATGTAGCATATGTGGAGAATTTGTAACCTTTTGTATAGTCGAATTTATCAACCGCTTTAATCAGACCAAGGTTACCTTCTTGAATCAAATCCAAGAATAACATACCACGACCTACATAGCGTTTTGCGATACTGACAACTAAGCGCAAGTTAGCATCTACCAATTTTTCTTAGCCTTTTTGGCAAGTTGAATATCTTTATATGTAGCATCTTCTGTTGCGCCAGCTTCAATTTGCTTTGCTAAAACGATTTCTTCGTCCGCAGAAAGCAAAGGAACACGACCAATCTCTTTGAGGTACATACGCACTGGATCATCGATATTAACACCAGAGTCTACGCTTAAGTCGATGGAGATACTCTTCTCACTAACAACCTCTTCAGCATCTTCTTCTGGCTCGATTGGATGTTCTTCTACATCTTCTGCATCGATGTCAGCTACAACCTCAATATTTAATTTACCTAACGTAGTATAAATGTCATCTAATTGTTCTGCAGTAATTTCCGCCTGCTCATGAAGAGCATCTGAAATCTCGGATTGTGTCAACACACCGGTCTTACGGCCTTTTTCAAGAAGTTGTTCCACAATCTCCTCTATTTGACTTTTTTGTACTTTCTTAGCCACAGCGCTCTCCTTTATAGTATTGTTTACTTAGACCATTCTCTAATTAAATTCTGTATTTCCTGACATTTATGTAATTCGCTAATAAACGTCGAATCTCCTGCCCGTTTTAGTTGATCCGCCATAATTGAATGCGCTTTATACTGTTCACGCAATGAATGGAGTCTTATCTTGCGGATTAATCCAGGCACTTGTACCTTATATTCATCGTCACTCATCACAACCAATCTAGAGTAAATATCATACTCTGATGGAGTTAAAACAGACTGAATCGCTGTTTCATCTAAGCGACCTTCTGTCTTGTACAAGGAGAATATCTTTTCTATTATACATCGATATTCATTTTTATGAAAGTCTTCTAGTGGCAAATAGCTCATCATATGAGATAATATTTCCCCATCAGTGAAAGCTAAGGACAATAATTTTTCCTCATCCCCCTTAGGTAAATCCTGTGTTGGCAAAGGTGCTGATGCAGTATCTACTAATTCAATTTGTCCTTTTTTCACATAATCTCGGAAGTATCTAAATATGCTACTATTATCAAGCCATAATGGCAGTGCCAATGTTTTTAATGCGTCATCTCGCTGTGTTTGACTATCTATATTTGCAATATAGGGGAACACGTCAGCCATAACGGCTTGTTTTCCTTCAGTATCGTTAGTATCGTGCTTAATTAAAGACTCACTCAATAAATAATCGAGAGGCTTCACAGCCTTTGCAACTAAGTCTTTAAATGCCTGCCCACCATGATTACGTACATAATCATCAGGATCTTTTCCATCTGGCATGGCAAGAACACGCACCTTAAAGTCCGTATTTTGTAATAATTCAATGGCCCTAGCAGCCGCTTGGCGCCCAGCACCATCCATATCATAGGCTAATACAATTTCATCAGCCTGTCTCATCAAGATATGACCATGATCTCTTGTATAAGCAGTCCCTAAAGAGGCCACCACATTCGTAACGCCATGGTTATGGGCTGATATAACATCCATATACCCTTCTACGAGAATGGCTTGTCTCTCCTGACGAATCGATTTGTACGCCTTATCAAAAGCAAATAGTATTTTACCCTTTTCGAAGATAGATGACTCTGGAGAGTTTAAATATTTTGGTGTGCTGTCATCCATGACACGACCACCGAAGGCAACTACTCGTCCTTTACCATCCATTATAGGAAACATAATACGATTTCTAAAGAAATCATAGAATTGTCCCTTTTGGTTTTTACGCACCAAATTCAACTCTAATAAAATTGAATCATCAATACCGCGCTCATGGAAGGCACGATATAACTTGTCCCAACCATCAGGGGCAAATCCAAGCTTGAACTGTTCTATGGTTTCCTTCGTAAGTCCCCGCTTCTTCAAATAATCGAGCCCCACCTTTCCCATAGAGGTTTGTGTGAGACAGTTATGGAAAAATGTGGCTGCTAAATCACAAGCTTCATATAGTTTTTTACGCCTTTCATCTCGAGCTCGCTGCTCAGGTGAAAGCTTCGCCTCTGGCAATGGAATATTAGCCCGGTTAGCTAGCCGCTCTAGTACCTCTACAAAGGTTAAATGTTCTAACTCCATAAGGAATTTAATAACATTCCCCGATGCATGGCAACCAAAGCAATAATAAAAACCCTTTTCAGGGGCAACGCTAAAGGATGGCGTTTTTTCATTATGGAAAGGACAACAACCCCAATAGTTCTTGCCGCGTTTCTTTAAGGCTACATGCTCGGATATAACTGATACGATATCATTAGCATCTTTGATTTGTTCAATCAACTCATTTTCAAAATATCGGCTCATAGCCAACGCCTCCTTCCCCATATATATATTAATTCGATATACAAATAAAAACTCCTCTATTTGTAAAAAGATTTTAATTAGTTAAATTATTAAAATAATACAAAAAACTAAATACGAATCATAGGAATCCTTATCTATCAAACTAAATACATAAAGGATTCCTATACGCCGTATTAAACGATACCATTACCAATATTTTGATAACAATAGGCTGCAATGATAACATTGCAGCCTATACTTATCGCTTATTGCATATTATTTTGCGTAATCCACAACGCGAGTTTCACGAATAATTACGACCTTGATTTGGCCTGGATATTCGAGTTCAGACTCGATGCGTTTTACGATATTCCGAACGAGTAATGTAGACTCAGCTTCATCAATCTTATCCGGTTTTACTACAACGCGAATCTCACGACCTGCTTGAATAGCAAAGCATTTTTCAACGCCTTCGAAGGATTCAGCGATTTCTTCCAATTTAGATAAACGTTTCAAGTAGTTTTCTAATGTTTCTCGACGCGCTCCAGGACGAGCTGCGGAGATAGCATCAGCAGCCGCTACTAATACAGCCTCAACACTTTGGAATTCTTCATCACCATGATGAGCACCAATACAGTTGATTACTGCTGCGCTTTCACGATATTTACGAGCTACATCAACACCGATTTGAACATGAGAGCCCTCAAGTTCGCGGTCCAATGCTTTACCGATATCATGAATTAAGCCACCTCGTTTAGCCAATGTTACATCACAGCCAAGTTCAGCTGCCATTAAACCTGCTAAATGAGATACTTCGATGGAATGTTTCAATACGTTTTGACCGTAACTAGTACGATATTTCAAACGACCTAAAATCTTAACGATTTCAGGATGTAAGCCGTGAACATCAGCTTCAAATGTCGCTTGTTCACCAGCCTCTTTAATAGTTTGGTCAACCTCTTTACGAGCCTTACCAACCATTTCTTCAATACGAGCTGGATGGATACGACCGTCTACAATCAATTTTTCCAATGCGATACGAGCCACTTCACGACGAATTGGATCGAAACCGGAAAGAATAACTGCTTCTGGTGTATCATCGATAATCAAGTCAATACCTGTTAATGTTTCAAGTGCGCGAATATTGCGGCCTTCACGACCGATAATGCGACCTTTCATTTCATCATTAGGCAATGCCACTACGGATACGGTAGTTTCCGCTACATGGTCAGCTGCGCAACGTTGGATTGCAGAGGAGATAATTTCTTTCGCTTTTTTCTCCGCGTCATCCTTAGCTTGCTGTTCCATTTCCTTAACCATAATCGCCGTTTCATGACGGATTTCTTGTTCTACATTCGTTAACAAGATATTTTTCGCTTCTTCGAAAGTCATGCCAGAAATGCGTTCCAATTCTGCCATTTGTTTTTCATACAAAGCTTCTACCTTTTCACGGCTTTGGGCTAATTCAGCTTCTTTGCGATGTAAAGCTTCCTCTTTGTGCTCAATATTGTCTAATTTTTATCCAAAGATTCTTCTTTTTGAAGAATACGGCGTTCCATACGTTGAAGTTCAGAACGACGATCTTTATTTTCTCGTTCCACATCGGAACGGAGCTTATGAATTTCTTCTTTCGCTTCTAATAAAGCTTCTTTCTTTTTAGACTCAGCTGTGCGCTCACCGTTAGCGATGATGCGTGCAGCCTCTTGCTCAGCTTGATTCAGTTTTCCTTCAGCAATATTTTTTCTTAAAAAATAGCCTACCCCTAGTCCAATCAGTACCATTACCACTGCAATTAGACTATACTCTAAAATCTGTCTCACCTCCTCTTAAATTCTCAAAATCGAGCTTTCATGCTCCTTTTTATGCCCTTCATGCATTAAATTATCAATTAGCCTTATCATCATATAAATAAATAAAGCTATTTTTAATTTTAGACTTGAAAGCCCTTTCTGTCAAGATTTTACAAGCCTAGTAAGGACTCTCAAAAAGCGTACTTTATTCATAAAAATCATTACATACGACTTGAATCGTGCTTGTTGAGAATCCTCTGTATTTGAGAAAATTGAATACTTTTACACGAGGAGTGCGGTCCTCATTGAGAATGGAGCCAAATTTTTTCTCCACCACTCGATAGGCCGCTTTTACTTCATCATAAGAAGAAATTTCTTGGGGAATCTCAAGCCCCCGAAGTTTCATCTTTTGTTTAATCATGTAGGCCCCATATTTTTGTTCTTTCATCAAGTACGCTAATACCTGCTCAGATAAGCGATCATCGTTGATATAGTCATACTCTCTAAGGCGTTCAAGGACCCGCTCAATGATTGGGTCCTCGAATTGTTTACGTCTCATTTTTTGTGTTAGTTCATAGGAACTAAGAAATCGTTGAGCTAGGAAGCGATACGCTTGATCCATAGCAGCTTGCATCGTTTCTTCACTCATGATTATACTTCTTCAGTTACTTCTTCACCGATTACATCGATTTCTTCTGTACCTACTGCCAATGTATCGCGAATAATACGATCGATTTCATCTGCTACTTGTGGGTTATCAAGTAAGTACTGTTTAGCAGATTCTTTACCTTGGCCCATACGCTCCCCATTGTAGGAATACCATGCGCCAGATTTATTAATAATTTCCATATTTGTACCGATATCGATAAGCGTACCTGCTTTGGAGATACCTTCGCCGTACATCAAATCGAATTCAGCTGTTTTGAATGGAGGTGCTACTTTGTTTTTAACAACTTTAACTTTAGTGCGGGCACCAACGTTTTCGTTATTAGCTTTAATTAACTCACCTTTACGAACATCGAGGCGTACAGAAGAATAGAATTTCAACGCACGACCACCAGTTGTCGTTTCAGGGTTACCAAACATTACGCCTACTTTTTCACGCAATTGGTTGATAAAGATAACAACAGTTTTAGATTTACTGATGATACCAGTCAATTTACGCAATGCTTTACTCATCAAACGAGCTTGTAAACCTACGTGAGCATCGCCCATTTCGCCTTCGATTTCAGCTTTAGGAACTAAAGCTGCAACGGAGTCAACTACGACGATATCTACAGCGCCACTGCGAACAAGAGCTTCTGTAATTTCAAGAGCTTGCTCACCATTGTCTGGTTGAGAAATCAATAAGTTATTAATATCTACGCCCAAGTTACGAGCATATACTGGATCCATCGCATGCTCCGCATCAATAAATGCCGCAATGCCACCTTGTTTTTGTGCTTCTGCTACAGCATGAAGTGCTACTGTTGTTTTACCAGAAGATTCTGGGCCGTAGATTTCAATAACACGACCACGAGGGAAACCACCTACACCAACAGCGATATCGATAGCAAGAGAACCGGAGGGAGATAACCTCTACGTTCATGCGATCAGCCGCTTCACCAAGACGCATAATAGCGCCTTTACCAAAGTCTTTTTCAATTTGTTTTAACGCGTTATCCAACGCTGCTTGTCTGCCATCTACAGCCATTATTTTATTTCCCCTTTTCTGTTATATAAGTATACACATAATATAGTGCTAGCTCTGCTGCACTTTGTCTAATATCATCTCGATTGCCAATTAGATTTGCTTTATGAGCTACGGTGCCATGTGGCCCAGTAACACCAAACCATACAAGACCAACTGGCTTCTCAGGACTACCACCGCCGGGACCGGCTATGCCTGTCGTAGAAACAGCATAGGTCGTTTGTCCAATAGCTCTTGCCCCTTCCGCCATAGCCTTAGCGACTTGTTCACTTACGGCACCATACGTATCAAGCATGTCTTGAGGTACACTTAGTACACGATGTTTTATGTCGTTGCTATACGAAATAACACCACCCATGTAGTACTCACTACTGCCACTCACATTAGTTAGTAATTTACCAACTAAACCGGAAGTACAAGATTCAGCAGTACTAATCGTACTGTGCTCCTCCAGTAGAGCTCGACCGAGGGTTTCCTCTATAGAAACAGTCAAATCACGGCCTACCCGAGAGCCTAATCGTTCTCGAATAATAGTATCCCAAGGATTGAGAAGCGCTTGTGCTGCCTCTAAGGTGTCAGCCTTAGCGGTAATACGAACCTCGATATAGCCCTTTTTAATGAGTAAAGCTATGGTCGGATTCGATTGATTCTTAATGAGATCCATCAAAGTGTTCTCTAGGTCGATTTCACGGATATCATATACGCCATATCGATAGGATGTAACAACACCTTGCGAACCGAAGCGACTATCTAAATAAGGTACTACGCCCTCTTGGAACATCCCCTTCATTTCTCCAGGAGGTCCAGGTAAAAAGTATATATGTAGTGTCCCCATCTTCTACGACAACACCAGGAGCTACGCCTACAGGATTTTTTTTAAGAATCTTTGCACCTTCAGGCAACTCCGCTTCCCGACGACTTGCATCGGGTACAGTTCGTTTTACACTTTCAAAGAAACGTTTAACCTCATCCATTGCCTCTTGATTAAATACAATAGGTCGTCCAATAGAATCGGCTAATACATTTCGTGTAATATCACCTTGTGTTGGACCGAGTCCACCAGTACTAATCACAATATCAGCCCGTGTGCTAGCTAGCTGAAAGACCTCTGCCATGCGCTTAGGGATTATCGCCAACTACGGATTGATGAGCAATAGTATAGCCTAATTTATTTAACTCTTGTGCTAGCCAAGATACATTCGTATTAACTGTATCGCCTAGCAATAATTCTGAGCCTGTAGAAATAAGTTCTACAATCATCAGTTCACCTCCACACTCGAATATATCGAAGTGTATTATTCTACAACAGTAGCTACAACGTCGTATGCAAAAACCTTGTTCTACTTGTACCTTGAGAATGTCACCAGGTTTAATATCTTCGCCGCAGTCTTCGATGTACATATTGCCGTCTACATCAGGAGCTTGAGATTTCAAACGACCTTTTGCAAGCAATGTATTATTATCGCCTTCTTCAATTTCTTCGACCATCGCATAATCAATAGTACCTTCTAAGTCGCGATTATTTTCTTCAGAGATAGCAGCTTGAATGGACATAAGAACGTGATAACGTTCTTCTTTAAAGCTCTTCTGGGACTTGGTCTTCACGAGCACCTGCAGGTGTACCTTCTTCTTGAGAGTAGGTAAACACACCCATATTATCGAATTTGATTTCTTTTACAAAGTCGCAAAGTTCCTCAAATTGCTCGTCTGTTTCACCAGGGAAACCAACGATGATAGATGTACGCAATGTAATATGTGTAGGCGCATTTCTAATTTTCTTAAGCAAACGCTCAATATCACTACGATCATCGCGGCGATTCATTTGCTTCAAAATATCGTTATTAACATGTTGCAACGGAATGTCTACATATTTGCAAAGTTTTGGCTCATTAACGATAATATCTAACAATTCATCAGAGAAGAATGTTGGATATAAGTAAAGCATACGAATCCATTCGATGCCTTCTACAGTAGTTAATTCTTTTAACAACGTAGTCAACAATGGCTTACCATCGTTGAGATCAATACCATAGCTAGTCGTATCTTGAGCGATAAGAACGACCTCTTTAACACCAGATGCTGCTAAGCGTTCTACTTCGGCTTTAATAGACTCAATTGTACGGCTACGGAATGCACCACGCACCTTTGGAATAATACAGAAAGTACAACCATTATTACAGCCTTCTGCAATCTTTACATATGCACTGTAACGAGGTGTAGTCTGAATACGAGGCATACGTTCATCATAGATGTTCGTAATATTCTCCATAATACAACTACGATTGCCATGCTCAATAGCATCAACGGCTACCATAATTTGGTCCCATGCACCAGTACCGATTAATGCATCAATTTCAGGAATTTCTTGGAATAATTCATCCTGATATTGTTGGCTAAGACAACCTGCTACAATAAGTCCCTTACAAAGGCCATCTTCCTTATATTGAGCAACCTCAAGGATGGTATTAATAGACTCAGCCTTGGCTTTCTCAATAAAAGTGCAGGTATTAACAACGATAAGGTCTGCTTCGCTTAGGTCTTCAGTAATGGTATAGCCATTGTCTCTCAACAAACCTAACATTACTTCAGTATCTACTAAATTTTTAGCACAACCTAGGCTAACATACCCTAATTTCTTACCCATTCTATATCCTTTCTTCACTCGATTCTATCTCTATCTCTTTTCCTATTGCTAGGATCTATTCAACGGTCTTAGTCTTTACGGAATCGTACTTGACTAACCCAGTGATTTAACAATAACTTTTTACCTTCCATAGTATAGCCACCATTCACAGGCCATAGCACTAAATCTTGTCCCATAGAATCCTTCGGCTCATCCATTTCAGGATTGGTGAACATATAGGTAAAATTATTTTCTACCATATATTTTGCCGTTTTTGTAGATAACAACCAATTAATAAATTCAACACTATCTGCTTTATGCTTTGAGTTTTTTAACACCGCAGCACCAGTCACATAGTAAGACGTGCCATCTTTAGGATATATGAGCTTAATTGGATACCCATGACGATTATACTGAGCCGCATCAGATAAGTTACCAATCCCAATGTTTATCTCCCCCAATGCAGTTAAGCGTACTGGAGTAGATAAGAACTTTAGCATGTTGTACTACATGTGGTTTCAAGCTATACAAATATTCAAGAGCCTCTGGTTCTCCTTTGTACTCCACCATATTGTACAGCAAATTTGCTGCATTCTGAGACGCTACAAAGTCCGTCATAATAATAGACCAGTCACCTTGTTTTCCCAGTGTCTCCCAAGTAGTAATATACTTACCTATACCATTATGGAAGGTATCATTCTGAACAAATACGATAGGATCATACCAAAGGCCAACCCAGTAGCCATTAGGATCTTTAAATGTATCTCGTACTTCATCAATTCGTTCATTAACGATTGGTGCATATTTACCAGTATTAGCACCTACAACGAGATTATCCTCAGAGGTGAGTACTAAATCGCCAGATGTGTCAGCCACAGTTGACGCTGACCGTTGTGCCATTTGATCCTCTGTAAGAGGCATGATCGTAACCTTTACATTTTGTTCCGCTTCATAACGATTAGCCAGCATTGTAGTTAAATTATTTGGCAAGTCTGTGTAGACTGTGATTTCACCGCGAACTGGCTCTTTTGCCTGTTCGATTTGTTCTTGATGGTAAAAGTTCATGCCGTAGGTCAACATCCCTACTACAAAAAGGGCTAAAACGCCCGGAGCAATCCACCGTTTCATATATGCCTCCTATAAGACATAACGTATCCCCAACGAAACTAGTAAAACTAATCTCTATAATTAACGACCACCACGGCTTTTATTAGGCGAATGACCTTTAGTCGTACCACTACGAGATGGTCTCCCCTTACTAGTACGATTACTATTGCGACCAATTGGGCGTGGCGGAATTAAACATTCTGGGCCAAAACCAATTAAATCACGTCGATTAGCCTCTATGAGGGCCTCTTTAACAAGGTCATAGTTTTCAATATTTTTAAACTGCATCAAAGCGCGTTGCTTAGCTTTATCTCTACCCTTTTTAGCTACATATACAGGCTTTCCATCTAAGGGATTAATACCTGTATAGTACATACAAGTAGACAGACTACCCGGTGTAGGAATAAAGTCTTGTACTTGTTCAGGGTACATGTGGTGATCACGCAAAAACTCCGCTAATTCGATAGCATCTTCCAAAGCACAGCCTGGATGAGAGCTCATAAAGTATGGTACTAAGTATTGCTTTTTACCAAGTTTTTTATTAGCCTCTTCAAACCAAGATTTAAAGGTGAGGAACTCTTCCTTTCCAGCCTTGCCCATCATGTTGGTTACACGTTTAGATACATGTTCTGGAGCTACTTTTAACTGACCACTGACGTGAAACTCACAGAGCTCGCGCACAAAGTCTTTATTGTTATCCGCTAGCACATAGTCATAGCGCAAGCCAGAGCGAACAAATACTTTTTTCACGCCTTTTAACTTGCGCAACTTACGAAGTAAAGCAATGTAATCATCATGATTTGTATTCAAGTTCTCACAAGGCTCAGGTGCGGCACAAGTACGCCCTTTACAAGCACCATATACAGCTTGTTTATCACAGGCTAAATGACGGAAATTCGCGGTAGGTCCCCCTACATCGTGAATATACCCCTTAAAGTTATCCATATTAATCATCATCTGAGCTTCGTCAATCAATGACTCATGACTGCGATTTTGGATGATACGACCTTGGTGGTTTGTAATAGCGCAGAAAGAACAACTGCCAAAACAACCACGTTGGCTCACAAGGCTAAACTGTACCTCGCTTAAGGCTGGTACGCCACCTTTATCATCGTATTTAGGATGCCATTTACGAGTATAGGGCAGATTATACACCCCATCCATCTCCTCTTGTGTCAATGGCAATGCAGGCGTATTCTGAATCAAATATCGGTCACCATGCTTCTGTACCACTATGCGGCCATAGAATGGATCTTGTTCATCATATTGGATGCGAAACGCATCGGCAAAGTCCATTTTGTCAGCCTTAATAGCTTCATAAGATGGACACTCCACATAATCAATGGTAGGAATGTCCTTTGCCATGTAACAAATCCCCGAATAGACGGCAAGGACTCTTTAAATCTGCCTTGGTCTAACGCATCAGCTAGTTCGACGATTTGAAGTTCACCCATACCGTAAACGAGTACATCTGCCTTAGAATCGACTAAGATAGAGCGACGCACTGTATCTGACCAGTAGTCATAATGACCAAAGCGGCGTAAAGATGCCTCTATGCCCCCGATAATGAGCGGCACATCACTATAAGCCTCCTTCATACGGTTTGCATATACCAAGGTAGCACGATCTGGACGATGACCCGCTTCACCGCCTGGAGAGTAATCATCTTGACGGCGAATTTTCTTTGCCGCCGTAAATTTATTGAGCATTGAGTCTAAATTCCCTGCCGTAACAAGGGATGCTAGACGCGGTTTACCTAGTTTTTTGAAAGCCTCTACATCATTCCAATCTGGTTGATCTATAATGCCTACACGATAGCCTTTGGATTCTAGGTATCTGCCGATAACCGCAGGAGCAAAGGAGGGATGGTCCACATAGGCGTCCCCACTGATGAGAACGAAATCTAATTCGGCCCAACCTCGTTCCTTCATATCCGAAGGTTCTGTTACTAAAAATCTATCCATTGATTGTGTAAATGCCTTTCCATCATTCCTAATCAACTATTAGAAAAGGAATAACCATAGTAAAAATAATGCCATACAGAATAAGATAATGCCTAAAATAATACGTTCCTGAACGATAGAACGTTGGCGTTTTCGTTGTCGCGTTTCCAGAGACATACGCTTCTTAGAGGTTTGGTATTCAACGAATTCGCTTTGCACCAAAGTAGGAGCGGCTTGAGCTTTCTGTCTCGTCACAGAGCGCAAAGAAAAGGTATCAATATCTCCTACTTGGCTTTGATAGGCTTTCACCAAACGATCTCCATCGAGATCTAAGTAATTGCCATAATTACGAATAAAGCCTTTTACATAGACCTGTCCAGGAATGATGTCATAGTTGCCATCTTCGATAGCCTCTAAATAGGTTGTTTTGATATGTAGCACCTGCTCCACATCTTTAAAGGTTAGATTACGTCTTACCCGTTCACGTCGTAATTCTTCGCCTAATTCAGCCATTTCGTTCCTTTCTAAATCTACGTAATATCATAATCATTCAATTATTGCTCATCAGTGGAATCAGAGAAATATCTAGCTTTCGCTTGTTCAGGGCTCATCAAAATTTCTCGAGCCTTACTGCCCATGCTAGGACCAACGATTTTAAGGTCTTCCATTGTATCTACAAGTCGTGCTGCACGGGTATAACCGATGCGGAAGCGACGCTGTAACATGGATACAGAGGCTTGACCAGATTCCATAACAAGATTTACCGCACGCTCTAATAATTCATCGCGGTATACATCATTATCATCGGAAGTTTCTTTTTCAGCTTCCTTTTCTGCCTCTTGCGTTACCGTATTATCATACTCTGGCTCGCGTTGAGCTTTCACAAATTCTACGAGGTTTTTCTACCTCATCATCAGAGATAAATGCACCTTGTACACGAATTGGTTTATTCGCACCAATTGGAGCAAATAACATATCGCCTTTACCTAGCAATTTCTCGGCCCCCGCCATATCGAGGATAGTACGGGAGTCAATTTGAGAGCCTACAGCAAAGGAAATACGACTTGGTACATTGGCTTTAATAGAGCCAGTAATAACATTAACAGATGGACGTTGTGTGGCAAGTACCATGTGGATACCTGCAGCACGCGCCATTTGTGCCAAACGACTAATAGATTCTTCAATGTCATCTGGAGCAGTCATCATAAGGTCAGCTAACTCGTCGATAATCAGTACGATCAACGGCATAGCCGCCTTAGGGTGCGCTTCATTATAGCTCTTAATATCACGTTTACCAGATGCTGCAAAAGGCTTTATAACGCGCCTCCATTTCTCGAACGGCCCAACGCAATACAGCTGCTGCTTTTTTCATATCTGTTACAACTGGCGCCATCAAATGAGGGAATACCATTGTAAATAGACAGTTCAACCATCTTAGGGTCAATTAATAAAAGCTTAACCTCTTCTGGTTTACGACTAAAGAGAATACTGGAAATCAAATGTATTTACACATACAGATTTACCAGAACCAGTCGTACCTGCTACAAGCAAGTGAGGCATCTTCGCAAGGTCTGTGATCACAGGTTTCCCTGCAATATCCTTACCAAGACCTACAGGAATACCACCTCGAGCATCCTTAAAGTCGCTACAATCTAAAACATCACGCAAATGAACGGCTTCAGTTGTCTTATTAGGTACCTCGATACCGATAGCAGATTTACCTGGGATTGGAGCCTCCATACGAATATGTTGCGCAGCTAAATTAAGAGCAATATCATCTGTTAAATTAACGATACGGCTAACCTTCACCCCAGGAGCAGGCTCGATTTCATAACGCGTAACGGTCGGACCTTGTGTAGCATTTACAACCTTAGCCGTAATGCCGAAGTTACTCAATACATTCTCAAGCATCATCGCATTGTGAGCCACTTCTTCCCCATTATTTTGACTCCCCTTCCCTTTCGCCAAAATATCAAGGCTTGGGAAATGGTAAGGTCTATCGTAAGTACGGTGAATTTGACCGTCTTTAGATACTGCAACTTGGGCTGTATCCTCTGTAGTGCTAATAATGGATGGCACTTGTAAGCCCATGCCGGCCATACCGGCTCCAGCACTTACAGAACTAGCAGCAGCACCCGTACCTGGCACGGCAGACGCAATAGCCCCATGATTAGTTTCCAATGGGCCAATCGTTGTATTTTGATAGGAAAATTCAGGTTCTTCCTCTTCAGTCTTTCTTGCTGCTTCAGACTCATCAGTATAGCCTTCGTCTGGTGTATATGTATAATCCTCATCTGGAACATACACATAATCATCGCCAGTAGATCGATGCGTATCAGAAAATTGATCAAAATCATCAGCATCATACGTCTTAGCATCGCCAGATGCATCAGAAATAGTAGCCAATTGCTCAGCTGCACGATTACGGGCTTCTAATTCAGCTAATTCCTTCCAAGATGTAGGCGCTTTTGGCGGCTCTACAGTTGTAACTGTGTCTGGTATAGGCTCCACATCTACAGAAGTATCAGTTTCAAAGTCATCTCTATCGGTAGTAATACCACGTTTTTCTAAGCTATCTAATGCTTGATCAGCAGCATCTTCAAAGCGTGTATCTTTTTCCCTGTTATAGGCTTTACGTTGTTCTGCTGCTTCTTTGCGTTGCTCATTCCAGTCCTCAAATACCTCTTTCGCAACTGCCACCTTCTCAGCAGCTACTTCTTTTGCTACATCTAAACCTACTTGAGTTTTATCTGCTGCCTTTGTAAGCCACTGCGCAAGGATAATCTAGTAATAAGAAGACCAAAGGCTAATAACAAGAACACATCGAGAATAATAGCACCTAAATTACCTAATAAAGTGCGCATAAATGTTGCAATAGCTCCACCTACTACACCACCTTGATTAGCTAGTTGTGTAGTAATGAGTTCCTGCCCCTCAGGAACACGCCACAATGGAACAAGAGCTAACAAGAATAGGAAAAACAAGGTCATTACTACGCCTCGTTTTGTAAAGGAAATAAATGTGCCCTTATATAATAATCGCCAACCTACCCAGAAAACGCATAAACAAGGAATAATGCCACCTAAACCAAAGCCATAGCGGAATATACCTGTTAAAATTTGACCAACAAGACCAAGCTCAAAACCAAAGAAACCGAGCAAAGAGATCACTGCAAAGGCAATGACAATAAGGCCTTTAACTTCGCTGCGCAAAGAAAAGCCTTGAGACTTTGATTGCTGTTTTGTACTTGTTCGCTTGCGGCGTGTGTTGCGTTTTTTGGTGGAAGTGTTTTCTTCTGCCATAAATCTATACAAACCCCTTACTTATATAACATTACAGTAAATTAACTTATCATTATATTATAGCATATATCGAAGTATTTAGTTAACTTTTACGACGTTCTTCCCAGTCGTTAAGCAATTGTTCTTCTCTACCTCTTTTTATGCCATTGTAATAGGTGGCATCTACAAGAGGTGTCGGTAAATATTGTTGTTTTACATAGCCATTCGGATAGTTATGAGCATACTTATAGGCTTTCCCGTGACCTAATTTGCTAGCCCCACTATAATGACTATCCTTCAAATGATCTGGTACCTGCCCACAATCCTTGTGGCGCACGTCGGAAATAGCTGCATCGATTGCCATATAGGCAGAATTACTTTTTGGAGCTAACGCCACATAACATGCAGCCTCGGACAATATAATACGCGCCTCTGGAAAACCTACCATATGAGCCGCTTGAGCTGCAGCGTTTGCCAAAATCAATGCTTGTGGATCAGCAAGACCTACATCCTCAGCAGCACAAATCACGATACGACGAGCGATAAAGTTCGGGTCCTCCCCTGCTTCAATCATACGAGCTAAATAATGCACTGTCGCTTGTACATCAGAGCCGCGCATACTTTTAATAAAAGCAGAAATCGTATCATAGTGGCTATCACCTTTTTTGTCATATGTATAAATACGACGGCCTACAACCTTTTCAAGGACCTCAATAGATATAGTACCTTCGTCGGGAACCATAGCTGCCGCTTGTTCTAAAATATTGAGAGCCATCCGACCATCACCGTTGACGAAGATGCCTACATCCTCTAGTACTTCGTCGGTTACTTGTAAACGACGTTTACCAAGACCTACCTCTTCATCGGTAATAGCACGACGCAGAATTTGACCGATAGCCTTTGGTGTAAGGGCCTCTAATGTGATCAGTCTCAATCGAGATAAAAGAGGTCTATTAACTTCAAAAAACGGATTTTCTGTGGTGGCACCAATAAGAATAATTGTGCCATCCTCTACACAAGGTAACAGCACATCTTGTTGGCTTTTATTAAAACGATGAATTTCATCGAGGAATAGAATAGTTCGCTGTTGCAAAGAACGAACACGCTTACGGGCATCTTCAATGATGGTGCGCAATTCACCAATGCCTGCATTAGTAGCATTTAAATTTACAAAATGACTATTACTCATCTTGGCAATAATGCCAGCTAATGTAGTTTTACCCGTTCCACAAGGCCCATAAAAAAGCATGGATGGTATAGTATCCTTCTCTACCATAGCACGCAAGAAAGTCCCCTTTCCTACAGCCTTCTCCTGACCATATAAATGATCTAATTTAGTAGGACGCATCCGCACAGGAAGCGGCTCATATGTATTTGTAGGCGTCAAATCAAATAAACTATCCATTCTCTCACCTCAATCCATAAGTTCTTAACTATTGATTAATCCATAATATATTAACTATTTCTTATATTTTAACGCTATTTTTACACGCAAAAAAGCCCCACCATGCCGTAATGTACCGCGTTTTGATCCTGCTTAGGGCAGGTGGGTGTCCTCCTCATCCTGCGGTTGTCCCGTAAGGGCGTAACGTTCAGACGAGAGTCCGGACTCCCGAAGTAAATGTGTTGGCTCAAAACTGCGATATCACACGCACATGGCAGGGATATCTTATACATAAATAGTATCAGAAAGATTAGTAATTAACAAGACTTGACATTTCAATTTTAATCAATTCTTGCCTATGTTTTTACACTAAAGATTGCTCTTCTTCTTCCTCAATATCTGGTTTAATATGCAATTCTTTTAATTGCTTAGGTTCTACTTCAGATGGAGCTTGGCTCATGATGTCAGAAGCAGATTGTGTTTTAGGGAATGCGATTACGTCGCGGATAGATTGACGTTTTGCCATTAACATAACAAGACGATCTAAGCCGAATGCACAGCCTGCATGAGGAGGTGCACCATATTGGAATGCATCAAGCATGAAGCCAAATTTGGATCTTGCTTCTTCGATAGATAAACCAATTGCTTTGAATACTTTTTCTTGTACGTCAGCTTGGTAAATACGCAAGGAACCGCCACCGATTTCTACGCCATTTAATACCATGTCATAAGCAATCGCTTTTACGCTGCCAGGATCGGATTCTAATTTATCAAGATCCGCATGGCGTGGCATTGTGAACGGATGGTGCATTGCAACATAACGTTTTTCATCTTCGTTATATTCAAACATAGGGAAATCAGTTACCCATGTGAATGCCAATTTATCAGGGTCAATCATGTTCATGCGGCGTGCCATTTCAAGGCGCAATTCACCTAATGCACGTGCCACAGTAGCAGGTTTATCAGCAATCATCAATACGAGGTCGCCACCTTTAGCGCCCATTTTTTCACCGATATTGCGGATTGTATCTTCACCTAAGAACTTCATGATTTGAGACTTGATGGAACCATCTTCGTTGAAGCAAGCCCATGCAAGGCCTTTTGCACCATAACGGTTTACATATTCAACGAGGTCATCAAGTTCACGGCGAGGAATGCCAGCGTCGCCAGGTACTACGATACCTTTAACTACGCCACCATTGTCGATTACAGAGCGGAATACTTTGAATTCTGTATCTTTTACAAGATCAGTTACATCAGTAAACGCCATATCGAAGCGAAGGTCTGGTTTATCAGAACCATATTTATCCATTGCTTCGTCCCATGTGATACGAGGCATAGGCAACGTGATTTCTTTGCCCATTGCAGTTTTGAATACATGAGCTACCATTTCTTCAAGCATGGAGTAGATGTCTTCTTCGTCTACGAAGGACATTTCCAAGTCGAGTTGAGTGAACTCAGGTTGACGGTCTGCACGCAAATCTTCGTCACGGAAGCAACGAGCGATTTGGAAGTATTTTTCATAACCAGCAACCATCAAGATTTGTTTGAAGATTTGTGGAGATTGAGGCAACGCGTAGAATGTACCAGCATTTACACGGGAAGGAACTAAATAGTCACGTGCACCTTCAGGTGTAGATTTAGTAAGCATTGGTGTTTCAATTTCCAAGAAATCGCGGCTATCGAAGAAGTCGCGCATAGCTTTTGTTACTTTATGACGTAAAATCAAGTTGCGTTGCATTTCAGGGCGACGCAAGTCAAGATAACGGTATTTCAAACGAATATTTTCATCTACATCGATATCATCTTGGATATAGAATGGAGGAGTTTTAGCGGAGTTCAATACGCGCAACTCTTCACAGAACATTTCATATGCACCTGTAGGAAGGTTTGGATTGATAGCAGAATCATCACGTTTTGTGATAGTACCACGCACGCAAAGAACATATTCATTACGAACATCCTCTGCTTTGTGGAAAGATTCTACGTTATGATCTGGGGACGCTACTATTTGTACTACGCCAGAACGATCGCGTAAGTCCAAGAAAATCAAACCACCATGGTCACGACGGCGTTCAACCCAACCACATAATACGACCTCTTTACCTACCTCTTGTTCAGAGATGGTGCCACAACCGTGCGTACGGTGTAAGCCTTGCATTGTTTCCATTCTAATTGTCATCCTTTCACCAAAGAAGTTATACGCTCAGACACTGCATCGAGAGATACAGTCTCTTGTTCACTAGTATCCATGAATCGGATAATGGCTTCTCCACGAGCCAATTCATCATCACCCAATATGATAACATATTTTGCATTAATTTTGTTAGCATATTTTAATTGTGCCTTCATACTCTTGCCCTGTCCATCCATTTCAACTGGAACGTAGGCATGCATGTAATGTTTTGACAGAGTTTTGAAAGCTTCTGCCTTAGCCGCATCACCTAGAGATACCACGAACGCAGATGGCTCTACAGTTGGTTCAGGCAATAAGTTTTGTTTTTCAAGAGCTAATAATAAACGCTCCATGCCCATAGCAAAACCAATCGCTGGCGTATGAGGACCATCGAGTTCCTCTACGAGGCCATCGTAACGGCCACCACCGGCTACAGCACTTTGTGCACCTAATGGAGTATATTGCACTTCAAACGCTGTTTTAGTGTAATAATCAAGACCGCGTACGAGACGAGGGTTCAATGTATATTGCACATTAGCAGCAGATAAATAGGTTTTCAATTCTTCGAAGTGATCATGACACTCGCCACATAAATGTTCGTGAATTTCAGGAGCACCTACGGACAAAGATTTGCATGTTTCATTTTTACAATCCAAGATACGCAATGGATTTTTGTATAAACGCTCTTGGCAATCACTACATAATTGTTCTTTTTTAGGTTCAAAGAAAGCAATTAGTTTTTCACGGTATACAGGTCGACATGTTGGACAACCTACAGAGTTTACCTCTACATTGAGGTCTTTAAGGCCAAAGTCTTTCAGCAATTGTACTACCATGCAGATAACTTCGCTATCTACCACTGGAGATTGAGAACCTAATACCTCTGCACCAAATTGGTGGAATTGACGGTACCGGCCTGCTTGTGGTTTATCATGTCGGAACATAGGCCCCATGTAATACCATTTTGTAAGGCCTTCTTTACCATATACTTTGTTTTCTAAGTATGCGCGCACAGCAGATGCTGTATTTTCAGGGCGCAAAGTATAGCTAGAGTCACCGCCCTCATCAGTAGTAAAGGTATACATTTCTTTTTTTACTACATCTGTAGTTTCACCGATGCCGCGCAAGAATAATTTAGTATATTCAAAGGCAGGTGTGCGAATTTCATTGAACCCGTATACTTTACAAATCTCGCGCATACGTTGTTCAATATAGTGCCAGTTTATCATCTGTTCTGGCAAAAAGTCTTGTGTACCTCTTGGTTTTCTAATAGCCATTACACAACCTCCCAAAATTTTTCACAAATTCTATGTCGTTTCTCTAATAGTGCATCTATCGTTACGTGGTAAACATCTACATCCTTTGGCATATGCTGTTTCAATTGCCGATATTCAGGGGCGCGCATCCACTTAGATGAACTTCCTGGCCCCATGGATAGAATGCTTTGTCGCTCTTCCATAATCTGAATATTGTATTCGCATGCTTTGCCTAGTAAGGTATAACCGATATTCTCTAACTGCCCTCTCATATATTGTTGGCGATATAGATAATATGGCACATAACCAGCCGCTTCAAGACGCTCTTTACCATATTGTACCATTTCTGCTACCAGGTGTTCCGCTGGAATATCATCTTGCATATGTAAATCGTACAACGGGCTTCCACGTTTTAATGCTAACGTATGAATTGTAACATTTTCCGGCAGATTTTGACATACATAATCCATATTCTCTATCATGTTTTGCATTGTTTGATTCGGTAAGCCTGCAATAAAATCCATATTTACCGCTAGAGACGTATTTGCTTTTACATATTGTAACAACTCATCAATATCACGTGCACTATGTCCACGCCCTATGCGACGTAAAATATCATCTTGCATCGTTTGTGGGTTAATACTGATACGATTGACACCTAAATCAAGCATAGATCGTAACTTTGTAGGATTAACAGAATCCGGTCGCCCCGCTTCTACAGTAAACTCATGACCTTCAGGAACAAATATAGACAGCTGTTTTAGAACTTGGTGAAAGTCTTCATCCCCTAACACCGTCGGAGTACCGCCACCCATATAAAGGGTATCTACCGTTAAACCATACGATTCAACAATAGTTTTCATATCCTCTATATCCCGGCCTAAGGCAGTTAAAAATTGGCTTTTACCATCATAGTCCTGATAGAGTCCATACGGAAAGGAGCAGTAAACACAGCGGGTGTCACAAAAAGGAATACCACAATAGAGACTCACCTTTTTATCGTCTGTATCGGCTAAAAATGGCCGTTGATACTCACCGATAGAGCCCAGTGTAGCAAGCTTTCCATAGACACAGAAAACTCGTCCCTAATGTGACGAGTTGCTGCGTGGACAGAGCCATATGTATCTATATATTTATGTAGTAGCTTTGTAGGGCGTACGCCTACCATAGTCCCCCAAGGCGCCTCAGCTGGTAAACCTTGATATTCACGCAAGTAGCGCAGTAAGGCTTGACCTATTTGACGTCGTCCCATAGAGGAAACCGGGCCTTCAAAAGTCTGAACCGTCTCACCAATGGTAACTGTTAAGGTATACAATCCATCGACTTCGTGAGATTCAAGGATAACATCTGGATGCACCTTGTCAGAAAATAGGCCTGCAGCACCACAATTATGGGCCACTACAGAACCAAGCGGTAATGGTCCCGTATATAGATATCCATTAAGCATGGTGATGAGCCATACGGTCTAATTTTTCAAGCTCTGCTTCAGTCATATGATTTTGGCAATCGCTGCAATAACCATATACTTTCAATTGATGATCGATAGTGCGGAAGTTCAATTTTTTAGCGATAATGGACTCTAATGTTTCAAGCATATCGTCTTCAAACTCGGATACTTTGCCACATTTTACGCAGATCAAATGATGGTGGAAATGAGCAAACTCTTCGTCGTTCAATTCGTAACGGTTACGACCATCGCCAAAATCAAGACGTTTCAACAAATCTAGTTCTGTGAAGAGATCAAGTGTTCTGTAAATCGTAGCCAAGCCGATATCAGGAGCCACTTCTTTTACAAGCACATACACGTCTTCTGCACTTAAATGATTTTCATCAGCATCGATGAAGGCTTGTAAAATCGTTTGACGTTGCGTTGTTAATTTGTATTTTTTGTCTTTAATGCGTTCTTTTAATTTTTCTAATGTTGTGTTCATGATAATTATCCCCTTTACAATTTGTAAAAATACTTCATTCAAACCTACTGCCCAACAAATGGGTTGTATTGTTTTTCATACTCTATATTGGTTTCTGGCCCGTGACCAGGATATACCATCGTATTATTAGGCAGTTTATAAAGCTGAGTTTTGATGGATTCCATCAACGTCTCATATGATCCATTTGGAAAATCTGTACGTCCTACGGAATCTCTAAAGAGAGTGTCCCCTACAAATACAAGACCTTCCATGTAATAGCACACACCACCTGGCGTATGCCCTGGTGTTTCTAAGACTTCTAGGTCAATACCACCACAGGTAATATGGTCACCTTGCTGTACCTCAATAATATCAGCCTTCACTTTAATTGGCGTAGGATTGCTATAGGCACTGAGATTAAGCTCAGGATCAGATAAATACGGTACATCACCCTTATGCACATATACAGGTACATGATGAGCATTTACAATGTCTTGAACGCCCCCAATATGGTCACCATGACCATGTGTAAGCAAAATAGCTTTTGGCTTCAAGTCATGTTTCTTTAGCGCATCTAATACTTCCGGTGTGGCAGGGTCGATGATGAAAGCCTCACCAACCACTTTATCGCCTATGACATAGCAATTGGTTCCTAGTGGACCTAAAGGCATGCGCATAAGCACTAATTGTTGTTCGCTCATTAAGCCCCTCCTCTACTACGTTGTACCGTATACACTTCACGAATACGGCGCAACTTAGTCATTACAAAATCTAATTGTGAAATATCACGGATATCAACCGTAACATTAATACTTACATTTTTTGTATCCTCTTGGACCTTAGCATTGATATTGGTAATGGTAATTTTCAACTCTGAAAGGACAGCCATAACTTCCATAAGAATACCAGCCCGATCGTAAGCTTGAATATCGATACCTACGTGGAAGGATTCACTAGAAGCTCCATCCCAAGCCACCTCTATCATACGCTCTAAATCCTCAGGTGTATGTCCTAGGCTACAACAATCACTGCGATGTACTGAAACACCACGACCGCGAGTGATATAACCGATAATATCGTCCCCAGGTACAGGATTACAGCATTTTGCCATCCGCACCATAACGCCAGCTTCGCCTTTTACAAGGACACCAGTGCCATTTTTCGTTTTCTTTTGGCCTTGAGATTTTAATTTCTCAAGAATTTGCTCTGTACTGCGTTTAGATTCTTCTGCTTCTTTAGATTTTTTATAGAGTTCAATTAAACGCAAGAGAACAGTGCTTACAGGAATGCCGCCATAGCCACAAGCAGCAAACATTTCTTCTTCTGTACATGCTTTGAGCTGTTTCGTAACCTGTTGAAGTCGATTATCGGTAATCAATTCTTTCCAGTTATAATTTAATCGTTTCGCTTCTTTTTCAAGAGCTTCTAAGCCTTTTTCAATATTTTCAGCTTTATTTTCGCGCTTGAACCAGTTGCGTATTTTACTCTTACTTTCAGAGGAACCTACAATGTTAAGCCAATCAAGGCTTGGTTTACTCGTTTTAGATGTAATAATATCGACGATATCACCATTTTGCAAGGTGTAATCGAGCGGTACAATTTTGCCATTTACCTTAGCACCTACACAGCGATGACCTACATCGGTATGAACACGATAGGCAAAGTCTAATGGTACAGAACCAATTGGTAGCTTAACTACATCCCCCTTCGGTGTAAATACGAATACTTCACCGGAGAATACGTCTAATTTTCAAAGCATTAACGAGCTCTGTTGGATTGCTTGTATCTTGCCATTCTAGAACTTGGCGCAACCAAGCAACCTTTTGGTCGAACTCTTTATCGCCGTTTTTATTACCTTCTTTATACCGCCAGTGAGCAGCAACACCGTATTCGGATACACGATGCATTTCCCATGTACGAATTTGGATTTCTACAGGTTGTCCCATGGTACCGATAACAGTAGTATGCAAGGATTGATACATATTGGATTTCGGCATGGAAATATAATCTTTAAATCGATATGGCAATGGTTTCCACAAGCTATGAGCAATACCGAGTACCGCATAACAATCAGGGATACTATCAACGATTACGCGAACTGCAAGCAAATCATAGATTTGTGACAAATCGCGATTGTCCTTTTTCATCTTCTTGTAAATACTGTAGAAGTGTTTAGGACGGCCTTTGATATCTGCCTTAATATGAGCCTCACCTAAAGCCTTAGTGAGTTGACTCATCGTATCATTAACGATATCTTCACGGACTTGGCGTTTTTGCTTCATTTGATCTACGAGATCATAATATTTTTCCGGTTCTAAATAGCGGAAGGATAAATCCTCTAACTCCCATTTCACATTGAAAATACCGAGACGATGCGCAAGTGGAGCAAAGATTTCGAGCGTTTCCTTAGCAATGCGTTTTTGTTTATCACTACGCATATGCTTTAAGGTACGCATATTATGTAAACGGTCACCCAATTTGATAACAACGACGCGCACGTCCTTTGCCATCGCTAAAATCATCTTCCGATAATTTTCCATTTGGCGATCTTCTTTTGTTTCATATTGGAATTGGTTTAATTTTGTTACCCCATCAACAAGGAATGCTACTTCAGAGCCAAACATTTCCTCTAAATCTTCCTTGGAGTAGGATGTATCTTCAACCACATCATGCATAAGCGCTGCCATAAGCGTAATATGGTCAATTTGTAAGTGTGCCAAAATATCAGCTACAGCTAGTGGATGCATGATATAAGGTTCACCAGAAGCTCTAAACTGACCTTCATGAGCCTTATCAGCAAGTTCAAAGGCCTTTAATACTTGGTTACACTCGTCATCTGTTAAATACGTATGGATATACTCCATAAATTCAGCTAAGGCTTTCTCTTTATCAAAAGTGCTTTGTTCAACCAAAGCTTGCCTTCTTCATTTACAGTTGTCATGGTGTCACCTCCTATACACTATAAGTAAGGAATGTTACGGATGTGACAAGATCTAATTTTCCTTCAATGGCATTCCATCTAAGCATTAATTGACCATCATCACTTGTATATTCTTCAACAATGCCCAATTCTTTAAAGACATCGATAGATGTAAGAGCACTGCGATTATTTTGATCTGCCGGCTTACGGCGCAATATATCTTGTTCTACATTATAAAGCGATTGACTGTGACCGCGCATAGACTGTTTTACAATAACATACATCTGTCTAAGCCCTTCTGTAGTCAGTTTTATGGGCTCTTCAGTCAATGGCTCAATCGCTTGAATCATGAGTTGTGGAGAAACCATACCTTGCCATTCATTCTTTTGCAAGGAGAAGGCTACTTTCACAACAGAACCAACAAATATAGATTTAAATAAGTCTGGACGATTCCAAGCGATAGCATCTACGGTTCCATTCGAAGTTGCAAAAATCACCTTACAATGATTTTTTAACTGCCCCATGAGCATAATATCTTGCACCGTAGCTTCCATTACAGCAAAAACTGGTGTGCTATTAGCCATCCCATAAGGTTCAAGGGCTGATACGCGGTCAATAATATCAACATCAATATCATCAACAGGTAGTTCCGCATCAATGGTCACTACAGGAATATATTCCTCGGCAGTAACAATCTTTTTACAATACTCCGTTAAACGCTCTCGCAATTCGTCAATGCGATTTGCGTCAATGCTAAAGCCTGCTGCTGCAGAATGACCACCAAACTGTAGCAAAAGGTCTTCACAAGACTTTAACGCATCATACATATTAAAACCGTCGATACTACGGCAAGAGCCTTTGCCAACACCATCATGAATGCTGATAACTAAGGTCGGTTTATAAAACTCCTCCACGAGACGAGAGGCGACGATACCGATGACACCAGGATGCCACTCTTCACCAGCTACAACAGTTACATAGTCAGCTTTATGGCCTTGATTAGCCACATCAATGCGAGCCAATTCGTGGATATTACGCTCTAGTTCTTGCCGCTCACGATTGGTTTCGTTCAATTCCTCAGCAATCGCCTCTGCTATATCACCATCATCGGTCACGAGTAGTTCAACAGCACGCGTAGCATGCGTTACACGACCAGCTGCATTCAGGCGAGGTGCTAAGGTGAAACCAATATGCCCAGATGTTATAGTTCGCTCATGTAGGCCCGCTACATCGATGAGCTTTTTAATGCCTAAATTAGGCTGACTATTTCATCTTCTCAAGTCCTGCTTTTACGATGATGCGGTTCTCACCCACCAAAGGCACTACGTCCGCCACAGTACCTAAAGCAACGATATCTAAATCATCTAAATACCATTCACCATGCTTGGTAAGCCACAATGCTTGACATAATTTAAAAGCCACACCGACGCCAGATAAAGTTTTTATCCTTATATGGACAATCCTTTTCTGCTTGTGATTGATAACAGCCTTAGCCCGTGGAATCATATCCGGTGCCGTATGATGATCTGTAATAATCATATCGATACGATCTCGTACAGCCTCGACAATATCGTAAGAACTAATACCGCAATCTACGGTAATCACTAAAGCTGTTCCCCGTTTTATAAGGTGCTCTAAAGCCTCTAAATTGAGGCCATACCCTTCGCTTTGACGTTCTGGTATGTAATAGGTAACATCTGCACCTAATTTCTTTAAAAATCGATAGAGTACAGATGTTGCAGTAATACCATCCACATCATAATCGCCATAAATGACGATTGGTTTGTGACTTTCAATTGTTTCCTGAACTAGCGAAACAGCCACGTCCATATCCTTTAACGTGAATGGGTCTAACAAATCTGACAAAGTACCTTGTAAAAACTGACGACCTTCGTCAACATCAATGTGACGATTCACCATTAATTTAGCCACAATAGGGTTCACACCAAGTTCACGGATTAAGATATTTTCTTTTTCTCGATCACCTTCACAGAGGCGCCAACGTTTTTTCTTAATCATCATATCCCTCAGTAGTTTATAATCAATATTATTCTAGAATTTAACGTATTATCATTATCATTTTTATTTATTATAACCTAAAAAACGAATAAAATAAACTATTTTATATACTTTATTCTCATTTAACTTTTGACATTTTCTCAACAAAAAAGAACCTCCCATTATCAATAGGAGGTTCTATATCAGTGAATTACCTAGAATCGGAAGTCCCGTTCGCCGTCTTTCATCTGTGCAATATAAGCTTTAGCTTTATCTTTAACTAAATCATTTTTAATATTTTCTAACTGTTGTTCGATAACCTTCGCACCATGAGCTTTAGTCTTCTCATCACCGTAGTCCATGATGTATTCGTTTAATGTCATCAACGCATTTGGTTGGCAACAGTTGTGAATTTGACCGGATTTAGCAAGGGCCATGAACCGATCCCCTGTTCTACCTGCACGATAACATGCAGTACAGAAGCTTGGTACATAACCAAGGTCTAATAACCAATCTACGATTTCATCTAATGTACGCGTATCGCTACGATCAAATTGAGCAGAATTATCTTCTGGTTTCTCTTCTTCTTTGTAACCACCTACACTAGTACGAGAGCCACCGCTGATTTGGGAGATACCAAGAGCCAATCCGCGTTCACGCATTTCTTGAGTTTCGCGTGTGGACATAATCATACCTGTATATGGTGTGGATACACGAATGAGAGCAACAATTTTTTCAAATACATCGTCAGGTACTGCATTACTGAAATCATCTACATCAATATCATCAGCCGGACAAATACGAGGTACAGAAATAGTATGTGGCCCTACACCAAATACTGCTTCTAAATGCTCTGCGTGCATCAACAAACCTACAAAATCATATTTATAATGTTCTAAGCCGTAAAGAACACCGATACCAACATCATCAATACCACCTTGCATAGCGCGGTCCATCGCCTCTGTATGGTAGGCGTAGTCGCTCTTAGGGCCTGTTGGATGTAATGCTTCATAGTTTCTTTATTGTATGTTTCTTGGAACAGTGTATACGTACCAATACCGGCTTCATGTAATTTCTTGTAGTCCTCAACGGAACAAGCTGCAATATTTACATTTACACGACGGATTTCACCATTTTTATTTTTAATACCGTAAATAGTCTTAATGGATTCCAAAATATATTCAAGTGGATTATTAAGAGGATCTTCACCAGACTCAATTACGATACGCTTATGGCCCATCGCTTCTAAAGCAATAACCTCTTCCCTAATTTGGTCTTGGGTCAACTTCTTACGTTTAATATCGCGGTTTTTAGAGTGATACGGGCAGTATACGCAGCCATTGATACAATAGTTAGATAAATATAATGGTGCAAATAATACGATACGATCACCGTATATGGCTTTCTTGATTTCTTTTGCTAAAGCAAAGAGCTTTTCCTTATATTCAGGTAACGGACATTCTAAGAGAACTGCTGCCTCTCTGTGGTTTAACCCCTTAAACGTAGCAGCTTTTGCTAAAATAGCATCTAACAACTCCCGATTTTCCTTATTTTCCTCTGCATAAGCAAGAGTATCAAGGATTTCCTGATGGGAAATAAACTCCTCCGCCTTTGGAGATTTACATCATACATAGTACTTACCTCAATTCTTTCTAGTGGCAATGCCACCCCTCTTTAGGTTTATGAAAGTATATGACAACCAGTCTTCTGGCATTTCACTGATACTGTATATAGTATACCACTATTCCTACTAAAAAACATAGGAATTTGACATACTATAATAAAAGAGTAGTACCCTTTCGGATACCACTCTAAAAACTGAGTAAATATTCTATTAGTGAATTATGATGTTAAATAAATATATCTAAAACTACTTATTTAACTGATTTCGATTATTAAAAAATGTTTTATAAGCTAATTGACACGTAATAAAACAAGAAATTGATATAGTGGATAACGACATAAATGTAACGATCATTTGATATTTTACAGCTTCTAACGGAGGCATGCCCGCTAATATAAGGCCTGTCATCATCCCCGGCAGCGCTACGATACCTAATGTCTTGGCACTATCTACAGTAGGTTGTAGACCCGTCTTTATAACATCACGAACTATCGCTTTCGAAGCTTGTTTAGGTGTACTACCCAAGGCTAATTTAATTTCCACCTCTTGTTTACGCAATTCAAAATTTGATAGCATTTGACGATAACAAAGCCCAATCGCTACCATAGCACCACTAATGACCATACCACCAACAGGAATCACTTGATAAGCCGTAAAGCTAAGCACGCCAGTTACCAATAAAATAGATAAGGTTATCCATGCACCAATGGTGATAGCAAACCAAGAAATCCATAACGCATGCGGAATCCCTTGCCCTCGTTTAGCTGAGTTATAAGCCGCATTAAAAGCCATAAATCCAAGTAAGCCAATAATAAATATTGGACTTTCCGTACTAAAAATATACGATAAAATAAACCCAATGACTAATAGTTGAACTGTAGCACGTATAGCACTGATGAAAATATCCTTTTCTAGCTTCAACTCTTGTCTATAAGACATCAGTATACTGATAATCACTAATACAGATGCAAGGCATAAGGAAGTAGCAGAAATAGTTTGAAACTGATTCATATCAGTACCTCCTCTTTAGCTAATTGACCGTCTACGATAGTGATGCGGCGATTTGCAGTACGCAAGCTTTGCTCTTCATCATGAGTAATGGAGATAATGGTGATTCCCTTTTTATGAAGCTCATCAATAACATTTTCTACAATAGATGTATTCGTCGCATCTAAGGCAGACGTAACCTCGTCTAAAAGCAACACTTTAGGCTCAAAAATAAGGCTTCGAATAAGGCATATTCGTTGCATTTCACCGCCAGATAACTCATCATTACAGCGCTCTATATAATTTAGTGGCATATGTAGTAGGTCAAAGAGATATTCTATACGACTCATATCCGGTTCTAAACCGCGAATATCGTAAGGAAATAGAATATTGCGACGTACTGTTTTCGCAAACAAATAAGGTCTTTGAAAACAGTAGCCCACCTCTTTGCGATAAGATTCAGGATCTATAGCCGTTAAGGGACGACCATTATAAGTAATAGTTCCCGATGTAGGACTAATCAGATCACTACATAATTTTAAAAGTGTACTCTTACCACTTCCAGAAGGACCTACAATAGTAATATAATCGCCTTGATTTACCGATAAAGATACATTACGGATAATAGATTTGTCTTTTTACAATATAAGATATATTAGATAATTCTAGCAGCGTCATAATGCCCCCTATCTCGTCATATGTATATTAAAAAGCAAAAATATCGGCTCACTGTGGCTAGTTTATTTAGCATTCTTAAGCATAATGATTCTAATTATGATATCATTGCCAATATGATAATGCTAAAGCTTAATTATAATATATCTATCAGACACATACTACAGAAAAACACAAAAAAATCCCTAGTGGAAAACCACTAGGGATTAATAGTCTTTAGTAAAAATTAAGCTTCTACAGGGTATACGCTAACTTTACGGTTATAACGACCAGCACGTTCGAATGCTACTTTACCAGGCACAAGTGCGAATAAAGTGTCATCACGACCGATACCTACGTTAGTACCAGGGTGGAAGTGAGTACCACGTTGACGAACGATGATGTTACCGCTCTTTACGATGGAACCATCATGGCATTTAACACCAAGACGTTTAGATTCACTGTCACGACCGTTACGAGTACTGGACACACCTTTTTTTATGTGCGAACAATTGCAAATCAAAAGTAAACATTAAGTTCACCTCCTATATTTCGTGTATTTGGACAAACTCTGGATATTGACGGCTAATTTCCTCTAAACCGAGAAGCATAGTCCCCAGAATATCCTGTCCACTCTGGTTAATCGTCCCAGAGAGAACTATATCACATCGACCTTCGCTATTCGTATATTCCCCTTCTTGTTGAGCAATCTGGTTAAGTCCTAACATTGCCGTTGCCGTTAAGGCGGACACTGCAGCACATACGATATCGAAGCCATGCTCATCATATCCTGCATGACCGGATAGGTGACAACCAATGACTTGATCCTCACTATTCCGCTGGATTCTAATGGAAACCATAATTAAGCTTGGATAGATTCAATACGAACTTTTGTGAACGGTTGACGATGGCCTTGACGACGACGGTAGTTGGATTTAGCTTTGTATTTGAATACTAAGATTTTTTTACCTTTACCATGCTCAAGAACTGTACCTGTAACTTTTGCACCGTTTACAAGAGGAGCGCCAACTTTAACGTCGCCGTCATTCACTACAGTCAAAACTTCTTCGAATGTAACGGACTCGTTAGCAGCTGCTTCCAATTTTTCGATAGTAATTACATCGCCTTCAGCAACGCGATATTGTTTACCACCAGTTTTAATAATTGCGTACATGAGAACACCTCCTTGTTATCGAACTCGCTGAATTCGGTATCCCGACCCGAACTTCGGTCGGGCGTTTAAACCTGCTTCACGCGGATTGCAAAGTTCAGTAAACCGAACTAATACTGATATAGTATATCCTATTTACCTATCCATGTCAAACAAAATTCAACATAAATTGTTCAGTTTCTGATACTTTCATATATATACAAACCTCTAAAATTCTCCGATAATCCCGAGATGTTGTAAAAGTATTTTGGTACCGATGAGAATTAGTACACCGCCGCCGAGAATATCTGCATATTTCCCAACAAACTGGCCCATAAATTTACCTAAGTATACTCCAATTAAAGAAATACCGAAGGTAATAATACCGATCATAGTAGATGCTTCCCATACATTGATGGGCATGAAGGCAAAGGTAAGACCGACAGCCATGGCATCAAGGCTGGTGGCTACGGAGAGCATCATCATTTCCCAAACGCCTAAAAACTGCTTATCATCATCTTCATCATATTCATCGCTAAGCCCCTCTCTAATCATAGCGATACCTAAATAGCCGAGAAGGCCAAAGATAATCCAATGATCCCAATCGGCGATTATATCGATAAACTGGCGACCAATGAGCCAACCGATAACGGGCATGAGAAACTGAAATAAACCAAATAAAAACGCTAAGGTCACTTTTCGACCATTCTCACCTACCGGCATGGACAATCCTTTGCCGATAGATACGCCAAAGGCATCCATAGCAAGACCCATGCTAATTAATATAATTTCAAATACTGACACAATATTCCTCTATCAACAAACTACTTACTTTATTCTGCGACAGCCATCAAAGAATAGCCTTCGCGACTAATTTGTGGATTTACCACAATCGAAATCTTCCGGCCCACAGACTCGCCTAGTTCCTCAAGAACAGCCTTTGTTAAATATTGAGCTACCTCTGGATGGACTTCAATTTCTAGATTAGATTTAATACGACCCGATTTAAACAATTCACGGATACGTCGAACAATCTGCATATATACTGTTCTACCAGACAACATATATCCCGTCCCTCCACATTGAGGGCAAGTATCAAACATCAATGTCTGCAAGCCTTGGCGCGCACGCTTACGCGTCATTTCCACGAGACCAAGTGAACTAATACCACATACTACAGTTTTCATCTTGTCTAACTTGGCTTGCGCACTTAAGACCTTCAACAATTCTTGTTGATTTTGTTTATCTTTCATATCAATAAAATCGACAACGATAATCCCACCTATGTCTCGCAATCGCAATTGACGACAGATTTCTTTAGCCGCCTCTTTATTAACGGTGAAAGCCAGATCTTCAAGCTTATTGGATTTGCCCGTATAATGAGCAGAGTTCACATCGAATACGGTAAGTGCCTCTGTATGATCAATGCGGATGGATCCGCCAGAAGGAAGATTGATATCACGAGAGATAAGATCTTCTAATTGAGGTTCAATGTGATTGGCTTTAAAGATAGGTGTGCTATCACGATGGCGTGTCACTTTAATTTGCTGTGATGTAGGGCCATGACCTAAGAGGTCCATCAATCGAGATTCGCCCATATCGGAATCGACGATGATTTCCTCTACATTGCGGTGCGCATAATCTCGCACAAGACGGAACCAAAAATCCGCATCACTATAGAGATCAGTACCGCTCTTAGCCACCTTAAAGCGCTTTATCACATGTTGCCATGTACGCCATAGATATTCCATATCACGACCAATTTCATCAGCGCTAGCCTTAGCCGCTGCGGTACGGATAATAAATCCACAGCCTTCCTGTACATAAGGCGCTGCTAATTCTTGTAATTTAGCACGTACTGCTTCATCAGTAATTTTCTTAGAAATATGCATGCCTTCAGAATATGGTAAAAGCACCATAAAACGACCGGCAAGGCTCACATCAGCAGTAACGCGAGCCCCTTTACCGAGCATCTCCTCTTTTACGACTTGAACAAGAACTTGTTGCCCCACAGATAGGCGTGGCAAGATTTTCTGTTCCTTCCCTTGTTGAAGGTTCAAATATGCATTTTGAGAGCCTCCAATATCAATAAAGGCCGCTTGCATGCCGTTAAGTACGTTCTTAACAGTACCTTTGTACATATGATTTGCCATATGAGATTCATCAGTACGTTCTAAGACAAAGTCTACTAACTGCCCTTCTTCGTCGATAACAGCCATGCGGATTTCTTCACGCATAACATTGACCAAAATTTTATGCATCCTATCCCTCCCTTCTTTTCAATTCAAAATATATAGTTCATTTAACATCACTAAAGCTTATATAACTGCTTAAAATTTATGTAAAAAGAATTAGTAATTAATTTCCAATGGAGTGTAACGTCCTTCTTCGTTTTCCACCATAATGGCTTTACGGTGAATTTCATAGCCCGTCGTAATAGGCCAGTTATATTGATCTTTACCAAGGTTCCACACTTCACTAGGTTTGATTGTACCTTGCGGATAAATGCCGATGCCCATAGTAAGGGTTACCATACCATCCTTAACAGATGCTACGATAGGTTCTTTTACAAATTCTTTCACATCAATGGTACGAGTTTTCTTAGGCGTTACCTTTTCATAAGAAATTTCCGTTGCTTCATTGAAAGGTTTTAGCAATGCATCCCAATCCGCATTTTCATCCGTTACAGGACCTGTAACTTCGTAAATAGCAAAGTTACAGATAGCCATCATCTTTTTCACCTTTTCAGGCATTTCTTTGCCACCTAGTACCTCAAGACCTGGAGGAGCTACGCGGTTTAAACGCTCCATGATAGACTCTAAAGAATCTTCTTCCAGTACATCCATATCGATATATTCAGCCGCTGCCGTTACGCCTAAAGCAAGTGCGGAGGAGAAGCTAATTTTCATATGTGGATTAAAGCCTTCGGAATAAGCCATTTTAATTTCTGCGCGGCGAATCATACGCTCTACAGCTTGTGCATAATCAAGGTGCGACAAGAATCTCAACTCTTCGCCTTTATTTAAGGCCAAACGTAACTTTTTCAACTCTGCCACCCTCCTTATAATCAATAATAGCTGTATCAAGCTCTGGGCATACATTACAGCCCTTACATGGAGCTCGACGGCAATCGCCTGTAAGATTTGCTTCTACCGCTTGTTCCCACTCGCGTTTTAGGAACGCTTTACTTACCGTGCAGTCTAGATGATCCCAAGGTAAAGGCTCATCAAAGTCACGTGTACGGCGTGCATAGTATGCTGGATCCAAACCACAGTCAGCGAAGGCTTTCAACCATGTTTCATAGTTGAAGAACTCAGTCCAACCATCAAATTTACAACCCGCTTCCCAGGCTTTTACAAGAACTTCAGATAATCTGCGGTCCCCACGAGCAAAGGCAGCCTCCATGTAGCCAGTATAGCCATCATGGTAATGATAGGAAATATTGCGATTATTGATGAGAGATTTTAAATAACGTTGTTTACGATGAATTTCCTCTACATCTTGTTGACCATACCATTGGTATGGAGAATGTGTTTTTGGTACGAAGAAGGATACGCTGACAGTTACAGAACCATTGCGTTTTCCAGTAATATCACGATGCAAATCAAGCACTTTATAAGCCAAATCAGCAATACCTGCTAGGTCCTCATCAGTTTCAGTAGGAAGGCCCATCATGAAGTACAATTTAACTGTATTCCACCCAGATTTAAAGGCATTTGTACACGCTGCCAATAAGTCTTCTTCGCTAACGCCTTTGTTGATAACATCGCGCATGCGCTGTGTACCCGCTTCAGGAGCAAAAGTAAGACCACTCTTACGTACTTGTTGCACCTTTTTTGCAATATCAATGGAGAAACTATCGATGCGCAAGGATGGCAAGCTTACGCTCACTTGTTTGTCTTTGAACTCTTCCATGAGCATATCTACTAGCTCTGGCAATTTAGAATAATCCGCAGAGCTCAAGCTCATCAAAGAGATTTCATTATAACCAGTATTAGCAATCGTATCCTTAGCAATTTGGAGCAAACGCTCTGGCGTCTTTTCACGAACAGGACGGTATAACATACCAGCCTGACAGAAACGACAGCCCCGTGTACAACCGCGGAACAGTTCTAGTACTGCGCGGTCATGCACGATATCCAAGAATGGTACTACAGGTTTTGTAGGGTAGAACACATTCTCTACATCTTCTACGATGCGTTTTGCCACAGCCTCTGGCACCTCTTCAAAGCGAGGTGTAATAGATTTAAAATCACCTTGTTCTGTATATTCTACATCGTATAACGCTGGACAATAGGTACCAGGAATTTGCGCTACTTTACGTAAGAAACCTTCCTTACCACCTGGGAATCCTTTTGCTTTTTCAGCTTTATAAAGGTCAACAAATTCGTCGCCCCACTCTTCAGATTCACCAAGGGATACGATATCAAAGAAATCTGCAATAGGCTCTACGTTAAACGCACATGGACCGCCACATACTAATAATGGAAAATCCATATCGCGATCCTTAGCGTACATTGGAATGCCTGCTAAGTCGAGCATATTTAGAATGTTTGTGAAGCTCATTTCGTATTGAAGTGTAAAAGCTAACACATCAAAGTCTTTAATAGGCGTACGCGTTTCCAAGGAGAATAGAGGAATATTGCGCTTGCGCATTTCTTCTTCCATATCGTGCCACGGTGCAAATACGCGCTCTGCCGCGGCATCTTCACGACGATTTATTAAACCATATAAAATTTTGATGCCCAAGTGACTCATTGCCACTTCGTACACATCGGGAAAAGCTAATGCCATCGTTACATCAACAGTACTGTGATCTTTTACGATACTGTTATATTCGCCGCCTGTATAACGAGCGGGCTTTTGGACATGTTGTAACCATGACGTATCTAATTGAACCATACATCCTCCGTCTTTTTGAAAGACTTCTTTCACAATCAATCCTATGAAAGGATATTAAAAAATATATTTTGTGCGCTGCATAGCAATATTTAATAAAATACCGATACTCAGCATATTAGTTGTTAATGCACTAACACCATAACTTAGGAATGGCAATGGAATCCCCGTTACAGGCATGATACCAATGGTCATCCCTACATTTACGAGTACCTCAAAGGCAAACATTGTGCCAATCCCCGTCGCTAATAACATACCAAAGTTATCATTGCACGTATATGCCACTTGAATGCTGCGATAAATCAACATAAACAATAAGAGCAATACCACAATACATCCAACAAAGCCAAATTCTTCACCAATAACGGAGAAAATAAAATCCGTATGGTTTTCTGGTAAGAAGTTCAACTGACTCTGTGTGCCATTAAAGATTCCTTTACCAAAAATCAAACCTGAACCAATGGCAATCTTAGACTGAATAATATGATAGCCAGATCCAAACGGATCAATATCTGGATTTAAAAATACGAGAATACGTTGTTTTTGGTATTCTTTCAGTACAAACCAGCCTAAAGGCATCAATAATAAACCAGTGCCCGCAATGATTTTTATGAGTCTAGTTTTAATACCAGAGATAAATAGCATCCCCACAAAAATGGCAATGTACACAAGAGATGTACCTAAGTCAGGTTGTAAAAATACAAGTGCAATAGGTACCCCAACATATAATACAGGCAATATTAAAGACTTAAATGTATTTAACTTACCAATGCGAGGCTCTAGCATTTTTGCCATACAGATAATCATCAATAGTTTAGAAAATTCTGATGGCTGAATCGTAATAGGCCCCAATTGAATCCAACGCTGCGCCCCTAGTGCAGAGGTACCAACCGCCATAACGGCTATTAACATAAGTAGGGTAATACCATAAATTATATTCCCCCACCCTTTAAGACGGTGGTAATCAATAAATTGCATGCCTATAACAACAGCTACATTGGCTAAAGAATACTAGCTGTTTTACTACTAAACTACCAAATCCGATGGCCTCTTGATTCACATGGGTAGCACTACCAATAGCGGTAAGGCCAATTCCAACGAGTAATAAAGTGCATATGATGATAGTCCAATCACTATCTGTCCATATTTTCTGCCACATCATACCACCTAATTCAACTTGCGGCGGCGCCACAAGCTTTGCTTACCTTGTACCAACAATCGTTGCGTAGTCCAACCACCGCGATTAATGTAATGAACATGGCTAGAATCGTCAAAGATTGACTTCCCTGTTGTAGCAAGACTAGGTGTACTTGCTTGCTCCTTACTAGCTTTCTTTTTAGCTACATAATCATCAAATTGCTTTTGTACATCGTAATCTTCCCAACAATCGCCAGTCACAACATAATCGACAAGAGGTGCTAATACTGATGTTAGATCCGCCGAAACAAGTTCTAATAAATGACCGGCTTGCGTATACGTTAATACATCTTCATCGTAAGGAATCATAGCCCCTACATATTCAGCGCGTAGGACCTCTAACATATCATATAAATTGATGTCCTCTCCTTCCATAGGCACTGCATTAAATGCTATGGCATAGTCACGAATATTATGTTCCTGACAGACTTGAATCATGCGAGCTCCATTACGCAAGGACACCCATAAAGGATGTGTCACAACGATACAGCGGCTGACTAAGTCTAAAATAGACTCTATGCCTTTGCCGATACCTGCAGGTGCATCGATTAAAATGTAATCATATATATCGCAGAGGCGACGTACTAACTTTTTATATTTCTTGCGACCTATATCTTCCCAGCGAGCACTTTGACTAGCAGGTAAAAAATCTAAGTTTTCAGCAATTGATACAATCGCGTCATCTGTATAGTCTTTATCTTCACTCGCATCAAGTGCATCATAGATGATTTCATCTGCCACACCTAATACAAGGTCTAAATCGCGCAATCCAAAGTCTCCATCGCAGAGCAATACGCGATGCCCTGCATGGCTTAAGGCTGCACCTAGGCAAGCGGTAATGGTAGTTTTACCTACGCCACCCTTACCAGATACAACACCGATGATTTCGCCCATACTAATCCTTCTTGGTTGCCCACTCGTTACCGTATTCTGAGGCTTCTGTCCATTAGCAGTATTAGCCCCAGTAGCGGTTTCTTTGTTACTTTTACTATTTGTATCATTAGATTTCTTATTCACTGGTACATTAAAGTACGCAGCCAATACATCACGTACGATAGGACCTGCAGAACCGGCACCAAAGCTACCTTGTTCAACAAGTGCAACCACAACAATTTGTGGCTTATCATATGGTGCATAGGCTACGAACCAGCCATGATCTCGGCCATGTGCATTTTCCGCAGTACCAGTCTTGCCAGCTACATTAATTGGAAATCCTTTAAATAAATCCCCTGCTGTACCGCCTTCATTAGTAACATCACGCAAACCTTCTCGAATGAGATCCATAATATTTTTAGGAACTGGTAGAATACCGAGTTTATCAGGTCCAAAGATTTCTTTCGGGGTACCATCCTTATTATCGATACGACTTACCACATATGGTCGATATTTAATACCACCATTGGCGACTTCACTGAGCATAACTGCCATTTGTAACGGCGTAGTCAAGGTAAAAGACTGACCGATAGCCGCATCAAAGGTTTCCCCTAAATACCAATCCTCATCAAAGACTTTACGCTTATACGCAGGACTTGCCATATTACCAGCAGCCTCGCCCGCCAAATTGATACCCGTTTTTTCACCAATACCAAAATAGCCCGCATATTTTACAAGCTCTTCTATGCCAACGCGATTACCCATTTCATAAAAGTAAACATTGTCAGACTTGGCAAGAGCTTTATTAAAGTTAAGCCAACCTAATGCTTCACCTTCCGCATTACGCTTATCAATAAGCCAATGTTTACCGCTATCAAAGATCATCTCTTCAGGCGTAACCTTTTTAAGATCTAGCGCAGCCGTCCCCGTAATAATCTTAAACGGAGAACCTGGTGGATACTCACCAGAAATAACCTTATTGTCAAAGGGATGATTCTTATCATTATTAAGCTGATTCCACTGAGCTGTTGTAATGCCTTTAGCAAACCAGTTTGGATTGAACTCAGGAGCACTAACCATAGCTAAAATGGCGCCTGTATTAGGGTCCATGGCCACTACAGCAGCCCCTTGGGCTGGAATACCTTGGGCCCGCAGTTGATCGAGTTGATTTTTAACAGCTTCTTCTGCAGCCTTTTGTAAATTCACATCAATGGTTAGATGAATATTAGAGCCGGGAACCGTATGTTTCCGGTCCACCTCCGCCACAGGGCGACCTGTAGCATCTACCTCTACCTGCTTACCACCATCGGTACCGCGCAAAATAGAATCATATAATTTTTCAAGACCGGAACGACCTAGAATAGTGCCGCCACTAACAAGGGTATTCGGATCCTTCTGTTTTAACTCTTCTAATTCTTCCTCGCTCACTTCCCCTACATAGCCAAAGAGCTGAGATGCCATCGTCTCATATGGATAATAACGAAGTGGCTCCACATCAATCGTTACGCCTGGTAATTCATGACGGTGTTCCTCAATAGTCGTTACTACGTCCATTGAAATATCGTTGGCAATACGAATTGGCTCATAACCATACTTGTGGTCATTCACCTTTTTCGTAATATCCTCAGGCTTCATTTTTAGTAATGCTGCTAATTTAGCAACTTCCCCTTCATCTAAGGCCTTACCAGTTGGCATAATAGAAATAGTATAAGCTGGTCTAGAACCGACTAAGATTTGACCATTTCGATCGTACATAATACCACGAGCAGCTGTCATTGTAACCATGCGCAATCGATTGCCTTCCGCCTTAGCTTGATAATAACCACCAGCCAAGATTTGCAACGTCAACAAACGCAGAGCTAACACTATAAATATGGCCGCTACAATGTAAAAGAGTACATCAAAGCGACTCGTTTTTTTCCGTTTATAGAGGCCTTCTAGCACTCTTTCACCTCCTAACCAAACTTACCAAATATAATCTTGCTGTTCCTCTTTACGCCACAATAAGCCATGCACAATAGCTCCCAATACGCCATTCCAAAATAGAACAGGTACGACCATATGTAATAGATATACACCTAGGTGTAAGTCACCACCACTAGCTAATATCATAAAGCTACGAATCAAGCCATCTAATAATGTACAGATAGCCACTATGGCACTCGACCAATACCAACGTTCTTCATAAATGCGATGTTTCACTGCAGATAAGAGATACACCACGATTACATAGGGGAATAAATGGAGCCCAAAGAAGTTAGATATCAGTACATCGTGAACGATACCACCTACAACGGCTACCATGAGGCCCATGCGACGCCCTTTAAAAAGCGTTACCATAACAGTAATGGTTAAAATCAAGTTTGGTAACCAGTTTGTATGGAATATAGCAGGTAACAGTTGAGCCTGAATAAAGTAAATTAAAAATCCACAAAGGACTAAAGCTAGACGCGTCATTGTTTAACGGCCCCCTTTACCCCTTCTACTTGATCTCGTTGCGTTTGAGGTACAAGTTTAGGCTCAAGTTCAGGCTTTTGCGGTGCACTAAGGGAGGATGAGGTAAGTACGAACACCTCTTCAATGCGATGGAAATCAACACTTGGTGTAACTACTGCATTTTTTACAAAGCCTTCTGTATCATTTTCAATAGATTGCACATTGCCTACTGGTAAACCTTTCGGATAGATACCACCGTAACCAGAGGTAATCAATTTATCCCCTACCAATACGTCACCATCGCGAGCGATGTTCACCATGGATGGTGTGCGCGGTGTATTACCATTACCTTTTACAACGCCAGACAAACGAGATTCGGGACGCTGTACAAGAATGCCTACTGCACTACGAGGGTCAAGAATCGTTTGCACCCGAGCAGAGTGTGGATATACGTCAGTAATAAAACCAACTACACCACTTGGCACAACGACGGCCATATTTACGGCCATGCCTTCTTCACTACCTTTATCGATGGTAAAAGTATTTGTCCACGTACCGTAATCCTTAGTAATAACGCCAGCCAAAGTCATGGAAAACTCTGGATGATTGCTCTTATAGTTCAAAAGTTGACGCAGGCGAATATTTTCTGCTACAACCTCGTCATAGTTAACAACCTTTTGCTCTAATGTAGCTTTACGAGATGCTTCTGCTTCGCTTTCAATGGTAGAAGAAATAGCATTATTCAACACCGTAAAGCTTGTTTGTACGCCCTCTAATAGACGGGCAGAGCCATAGGCAAAAGGAGTCGTAATTCCTTCAAGAGTAACAGTAACAAAAGGAATACTAGTTCGTTGTTTCCAAGCAAAACCGAGCAATGCCAAGAGGATACAGCTAATGACAACGACGATAATTAATTTTTTATCTGACTGTATCATACTAGTCTCGGCCCTTTCTATTCTTAGAATTTACAATAAAACGCGATAAGCTCACTAAATCAGAAGATGCACCGTTAAGGCCCACAACGACCTTTGTTTCAGGCGCTTCTGGAACGTGAACAGGCACACCTAACTCAGTGCCGATACGATCGGCTAAACCAGCTAGTCTAGCAGTACCACCGGTTAACCAAATTCCATGTTGCATAATGTCCGCTACAATCTCAGGAGCTGCAGAACGAATCATTTGCTTAACTTCATCAAGTAAGCCCGCAATACAATCGTTGATTACTTGATATACCTCTGATTGGTGTATTACACATCGTCTACCTAAGCCATTCATCATATCACGACCTTGGAAGGCATACTCAGCATCCTCTAATGGAGCAATGGCAGTACCTACGGTATGTTTAATATCTAAGATAGTTTCATCTGATACGATAACACCAAAGCACTCTCGAACGTAACGCAAAAGCGCATTATTAATATCAGAACCACCAAAGCGTATGGTTTTACTATCTACAATGCCACCTAAGGAAACAATGCCCATATCAACGGTACCGCCGCCGATATCAATAATCATAGATCCGCGGGCTTCAAAGATAGGTACCCCACAACCAATGCCTGCTGCTACAGGTCTTTCAATGAGGAATACCTCTCGAGCACCAGCTTGAATAACAGCATCCATCATAGCTCTTTGTTCAACATCGGTCATGCCACAAGGAACACCTACGAGAACTCGAGCACGACGCAACGCATTAGAAACCTTATTTAAAAAATAGTTAAGCATGGTATGCATAACACGATAGTCGACGATAAAGCCGTCTTTTAAAGGCGTCAAAGGACGCCACATATCTGGCATGCGCAATACAAGGCGTGCTGCTTCATCCCCAACGGCAACTACCTTTTCTTGTTTTGTATCTGTTGCTATAATCGATGGTTCGCTTATAACGGTTCCTCGCGTCCCACCCATGAGGCGCGTTTGTATGGAACCAATATCTATACTTACATCTCTTCCTAGAGTAGGTAAAATGGAACTCATAGTAATTTCTCCTTCATTACATCATCATTCCATTTTACCATAGATAGAGAGACTTTTTCCATTGATATAGAGGGTTTTCCCTATGGTAAAAGCACTGATAACGCATACGTCATGTACTCATAAGTCATACATAAAAATAGTAAAAAGCACTCATCAAAATGAGTGCTTTTTGTTAATATATGAGCCTAAAATTTTATGGTTTTCTAATATTTCATTCTCCTAGCTAAGTTTACCTATCTCACTGAGGCTAGTAAATTCATTGTCCCCTATGACAATATGATCAAGCACGGGAATCCCCATAAATTGACCAGCACTAACAAATAACTTGGTAAGGCGTATATCTTCATCACTAGGCCGACTATCTCCTGACGGATGGTTATGAATCAAGATGATAGCCGCAGCGTTACAAGCTATGGCCTTTTTAAAGACCGCCCGTTGCTCTACAAGGCTCGATACTAGACCACCATTAGAAATATGCTCTAACTGAATAAGCTATTACGCGATGTGAGCATCGCAGCCCACACATGCTCTACATCTTCATGGCGAAGTCGTTCCATTACGTATTGGGCTATGACAAAAGGCTGCGAAAAATCTTGGTATGTTTCCTTAATTTTAAGCTCCCCAAGCCGTCTTCCCATTTCAAGAGCTGCACATAAGGTCACTGCTTTATCGGTGCCAATACCTTTAATTTTCACGAGATTTTCAACGGTCATTCGATTGAGACCATATACACCATCGTCAAAGGATTGCACAATATCACTGGCCAGTGATATGGCGGACTGCCCCTTTACACCTGTTCGCAATAAAATAGCTAATAACTCCTCCATTGCCAGGTGAGATGGTCCAAGAGTAAGAAACTTCTCTCTGGGCCGTTGAAATGGCAACATGTCTTTTACACTTACTGTTGGTACTTCCATAGAATCGCTCCATTCAAAAAGATTATCCCATCTATCAATCAAGTAACCAACACATCTACTCTCTATATATATTTCTTGTACAGCACAGCACAGCACAGCACAGCACAGCACAGCACAGCACAGCACAGCACAGCACAGCCAATTATAACATTATAGCTATAAAATGATAGACTTATTTAGCTCCTAATGCTTTACATAGTTCGTCGTATACATGCTCAACTGGCAATCCTACTACATTGGTATAAGAGCCTTCTATTTTCTCTACCCAAAGTGCCCCTTTACCTTGAATTCCATAGGCACCCGCCTTATCCATAGGCTCGCCACTAGCAATATAAGATTCAATTTCAAAAGGTGCTAATTCTTTGAAATACACCTTTGTTTCATTGTGAAATACTACTTCGTCCCCTTTGATAAGCAGTGCTACGCCAGTTACTACAGAATGAGATCGACCCGACAAACGTTCTAGCATTTGCCGTGCATCAGCTTCATCTTGAGGTTTACCTAGTACTTCGTTATCTAGGACCACAATAGTATCTGCACCTAGTACGATGCCACCTTCAGGAATGCCTACAGCACAACGAGCTTTACCTAGAGCTTGAGCTTTTACCATCTCAATAGGGCTATCGTAACCTTCATTAGGCTCTTCGTAACTACTCGATACTACAGTATGGTCAATACCAACTTGTGTTAATAATTCAGTTCTGCGTGGTGATTGGCTCGCCAAATATAATCCAGCCATTTGCACTCCTTTATCGTATACAAATTTTAGTTAATTTCACCGTTTTATAAATAAAACCATTCCAACTAATTTAGATAATATAAATTAGAAAATATCTGTAAATTAAACAAGAATATCAGGGCCATCCGTTTTCAGGTGTTGTTAACTTTTTGTAGTATTCTTGTACATCTTCACCGTGTTTTACCGCATCAGCACGAACTGATGCATAAAAGACGATATCTGCTTGTGGCACACAAATACGGCCTGGAACTTTTTCTTCTAATATTTCAAAGAATCTATCTTCTGCTTTCAACAACAATCGACCATTCTTAACCTTATTGCCCTCTACAATAGCATATACCAAAGACCAGATTGGACGTGGATCAGAGGTGGAGCATTTTCTATATTTATAGCGATATTTAATATTCGACAATAGCTCGCGTTCGAACTTAAATACCCCATCGATCATGTCATAATCTACTTCAAAATGACGTTTTCTAAAGAAAGAAGATTCTTCAATGATGAGTTTTGTATCTGTCAAAATATAGGTATATCGACTAACCGCTTGTTTAACAATAACAATAATAGCCATAATTTCAATGAAATACTCAGCTAATAATACCGTATGTAATTGAATACTTCGATACGTTGTATATGCTACTGCACACAGCAATAAGAATACAAAACACATTACTAATAACTCTGCACTTTTGGCGCTCTGAGACTTCTCTTCATATAATACCGTCATACTTTACCCCTTTAAAAGAAACTACTACTTTATAACTATACTTCCTATTATAAGGTATTCTATGCATAAAAACTACAAAAACCCCGTCTATATCTTAGATATAGACGGGGTTTAATGACTCTATTAGTCACCTAGTTCAAATACGAACTATATTATTTTTTCAAAGCTGCTGTAATACGTTGAGTATCGCGAGCAATCATGATTTCTTCATTTGTAGGGATTACGAAGATTTTAACTTTGGAGCCTTCAGCACTGATTTCTTGTTCTTTACCACGAACATTATTGCGTTCGGAGTCAATACGAGTACCTAAGTATTCTAAACCATTGCAGATTGCATCACGGTTACCGATACCGTTTCACCGATACCAGCTGTGAATACGATAGCGTCAACGCCACCCATAACTGCTGCAAATGCACCAATTACACGGCGAACTTTGTAGTGGAACATGTTCAATGCTAATTGAGCATGTTTGTTACCATTAGCCGCTGCTTCTTCGATTACACGGAAGTCGTTAGACACGCCGGAAATACCAAGTACACCGGATTTTTTATTCATGACAGTGTCTACTTCTTCGTAGTTCATACCAGTTTTATTCATCAAGAATGGAACGATAGCTGGGTCAATATCGCCAGAACGAGTACCCATGATCAAGCCAGACAATGGAGTGAAGCCCATTGTAGTATCGATAGAACGACCACCTTTGATCGCTGCCAAGGAGGAACCGTTACCCAAGTGACATGTGATAATACGAAGATCGGACATGTGTTTACCCATCAATTCAGCGCAACGTTGTGCAACATATTTGTGGGATGTACCATGGAAACCGTAACGACGGATACCATAGTTTTCATAGTATTCATAAGGAAGCGCATACATGTAAGCTTCTTTAGGCATTGTTTGGTGGAATGCAGTATCAAATACCCCAACTTGTGGTACGTTTGGCATAATAGCTTGGCAAGCTTCGATACCTTGAATGTTTGGAGGATTGTGTAATGGTGCCAAGGAGCTGCATTCTTCTAATGCATCCATAACAGCTGGAGTGATCAATACGGAGTCAGCGAACTTTTCACCGCCATGTACTACACGATGACCAACAGCGTCGATTTCGTCCATAGACTTAATTACACCATATTCAGCATCAACTAAAATATCAAGCAAAATACGAAGTGCTTCTTTATGGTTCAAGATTGGTTCAACGCGTTCTAATTTGTCTGCGTTTGGACGTTTGTGAGTGAACATAGCGTCTTGATCACCAATCTTTTCAAAAAGACCTTTTGCCAATTCTGTTTCAGTTGTCATATCAAGTAATTGATATTTCAAGGAAGAACTACCGCAGTTAACTACTAATACGTTCATCGATTAACCCTCTTTCTGTTGTGTAACTTGAATCTTGTTTTGAATTTCTTTGCTGATATCAGCACCTACCTGATCCTTTTCAGGATATTGGTAGATTATATTCCACAATACGCCTTGATCTAAGAATACGTATTGAGAAAATCTAAATGTTTGCCCTTGCGTTGCATACGTTACATCTAGCTTCTTAGCAGATGTTCCACCTAATGCTACGGACTCTTCCTTGATGGTTGCACCCAGTTTAGTGAATTCAGATTTGCTACGATTTAAGAATTCATCAACTGTAGGTAATGGTTTATTTTCACCAGCACGCAATGCTTCAACTTCAATTACCATATGTTCTGTAACAGACCCATAAATATCGATAGGATATCCATCATCAGTCATATTTTTTGTACTTTTACCCATTTCATACGGCAAAGCGATGGTAATCTCAGATTGACCAGCACGGATAACTTGATGGCCAAAACTATATGTATCCATTACATTATTTGACCCACATCCCGCCATTGCTAGTAGCGCAGCACCGAGCAGAGCCCCTTGTAATGTACGTTTCCAATTTTGTTTCATCATATACCTCACATCAATTCAGCATTTACAGTTAATTATAGCTTATAGAGCCAAGAAAATCTACAAAAAACTTTATATTAACACACAATTTTATGCGCATAATGGCTCTTTATCTACATATCCTTAAAATTTATTTACAGTATCTATAGGCTTTGTTACACTATCACTAATGAAAGGAGTCTCTATGAAAACAATCGGTATTATCTGCGAATATAATCCATTTCACAATGGTCACGCTCATCAACTACATACCTTAGCACAGCTACATCCAGATGCTCTACGAAATTTGTATCATGAGTGGCTCCTTTGTACAACGGGGAGAACCGGCGATTTTCTCCAAATTTGATCGCGCTCGATGGGCCATTCTCGGTGGTGCAGATATCGTCATTGAACTACCTACCCTCTACTCCACGGGTAGCGCACAATTATTTGGGACTGGTGCCATTCGTATGGTGAAAGCACTCGCTATTGATGCACTCTCCTTTGGTTCTGAAACGGCTGATTTAGATACTCTCGTAGACATAGCCAAACGTATGGATTGTGAAAGTACACAAGAACAGTTGCGTACCTATATTAACGAAGGTATATCCTATGGTGCGGCGTTCCGCAAAGCTTTAGATACGGAAATACTCAATACACCAAATGCATTATTAGGCCTTGAATATATTCGCGCAGGCTTAGCATATAATGTAAAGCTTGAATACATACCTATTTTGCGTACTTCTAATCATCACGAAGAAACGCTTACTGATGAATTGCCATCCGGCACAGCATTGCGTCAACTTATCACTAGTATAGGTAATCTATCCTCTCAATTTAACACTAGCACTGGTAATCCATCCTCTCAACTTCAATCTACTATTCCTCCATCCATTACATCAGATATGACTCAAGTAATAGAAAACGGTAATTATGTGAATTACAACCGTTACCATGATATGGTACACAGCTTAAGTCGGCGTACAACGCCAAAAAAGCTAGAAAAATTTGGTGATTTCAATGAAGGAATTGAGCATTTATGGTCAAAAGCAGCTCAACAGTCCTCTTGGACTGCGGCCACAGAGGAAATTAAATCTAAGCGCTATACCTATGCTCGCTTACAACGAATGGGCGCTTATCTCACACTAGGTATAACAAAAGATGTATTACAAAACGCCATGGAAGAAGGCCCACAATATGCTCGACTATTAGCCTTTAACGATCGAGGTCGTCAATGGCTCCGTAACGAATACGAAATACCACTTATTCAAAAATGGGTTAAAGCACCTAATGAACTAAGCGCATTAGGACAAACAATGCATCATATTGACACGTTAGCTACCGATATCCAAGCCTTATGCTTCCATAATGAAAGTAATCGTATAGGTCATAAGGACTATACCTATACACCGCAATATATTAAGTAACTGTTTTACAAGTACTTATGTACTCTATTATAAATCTATACAACTAAAGTTTCCCAAAACAGGTGAACTTAAAAAAGGGGTTACAATACAGGTTATAACTGTATTGTAACCCCTTCTTCACCATCTAGTTCAGCGACAGCAACGCATACGCTTTCAAGATGAGACGTAGGAATATTTTTACCTACATAATCTGCTCGAATAGGTAGTTCACGATGACCACGATCGACGAGCACCGCTAATTGAATAGATTTAGGTCTACCTGCCGACATCAATGCATTTAAGGCAGCACGAATGGTCCGACCTGTATATAGCACATCATCCACAAGGATAATCGTCTTTTCCGTCGTATCAATCGTACAAGGCTCCCCTTCTTTAGGCCGGGCATCACGATCATCACGATAAATAGCAACATTTAAAGACTCACAGTCAATATGTATGCCTTCAATGCGCTCAATTTCGGCTTGTAAACGTTTGCCAAGATAACACCACGTCGTTCAATGCCTACAATAAGCGCATCAGATAAACCTTTATTGTGTTCTAAAATTTCATGACTTATACGACGAACAGCACGCATAATAGCGTCTTGGTCCATCAGTAAGCGTTTCTTTTCCATATATACGCCCTTACAGCATAGATATCTCTATGCCCCTATATACAAATAAGTAGTAAACTAAGTACAAAAATGTATTCTATCAGATTATTTTCGTTTATCTTCGCGATACGTCTTAGCGAATTCCAAACACGCCTCAAAATCAGCTGGTACTGGTGCCTCAAAATGCATGTCTTCGCCCGTAATCGGATGTTTTACATCTAAAGAGCGAGAATGTAACGCTTGCCCTTCAATAGGGAAATCCATACGGCGATAGCCGTAGAATGGATCATTAACAACAGGATGCCCAATATGAGCAAAGTGAACGCGAATTTGATGCGTTCTACCTGTCTCTAGATTACACTCTACCAAGGTTTGATGACCATAACGCTCCAATACTCTAAAATGAGTAACTGCATCTTTACTATTTTCAAAGACTACCGCCATTTTCATACGGTCCTTAGGATGTCGACCAATAGGAGCCTTAATGGTCCCCTTCTCTTCTACAATATTACCTTGTACAAGAGCCCAATATGTACGTTTTGCAGAATGCTCCTTTACTTGTTCCGCCAATCCAATATGAGCAGCATCATTTTTGGCAGCCATCATAACACCAGATGTATCTTTATCTAAACGATGAACGATGCCAGGTCTAATTTCACCATTGATACCAGATAAATCTTTACAATGGAATAACAAGGCGTTTACAAGTGTACCAGAATAGTTACCTACCGCTGGGTGCACCACCATACCACGTGCTTTATTTACGATGATAATATCATGATCTTCGTACAATACATCCAATGGAATATCTTCAGGCTTTACCTCTACGGATTCAGGTTCGGGAATCTCTACCTGAATGACCATGTTAGGAGTGAGACGAAGATTAGCCTTACCTACTTTACCACCAACGATAACGTGACCGCCTTTAATTAAGCTTTGAATATAGCTACGAGAACCCTCCATCTGTTCCGTTAAAAACACATCTAGTCTCATGCCTTCTTGTTCGGCACTAACAATATATTCGTTCATCCTTTACCTCTCTATAGCTACGTATTATATATGTCCACAGTTTCAAAAATCTTTCATCACCTTGAAAGTATCGATTATTCATGGTCTTCTTTCACAGTGAATAAATGATACACCACAAAAGCTACACCTACACAAATACCGATATCTGCAATATTAAATAGGCCATACACGGAAATCAAAAAAATCCACAACGCCGTGAATCATATAACGGTCAATACCATTACCAATGGCGCCAGAAACTAATAAAGCAGATCCGATTTGCAATGTCCAAGGCCCTTTAGACAAGTGCTTCCAATAATAAGCACATATACCAAGTAAAATAACCGCTACGAGCAAAAAGAACCAACGTTGATTTGCTAACATTCCAAAAGCAGCACCACGATTAATAATATATGTTAAATGGAATACATTAGGAATAACCGGTAACGATTCACCTAACAAAAAATGGTTCATTACATAATATTTAGATAATTGGTCTAATAAAAGCCAAATAATTAGTACAGTATAAAAACAAGATTAACTCCCTTACTATAATATATATCTTAATAGTCCTATTATACTAAGTTACACAATTTTTAGGCAAAATAAAAAAAGCCCCTCAATGAGGGGCGTGTTTTATTTGTGATTACTCAGCGGAAATTACAGATACTGGGCAAACGGATTCGCAAGAACCGCAATCGATGCAAGTATCGTTGATTTCGTATTTAGTTTCGCCTTCAGAAATAGCAGAAACTGGGCAAACAGATGCGCAAGAACCACATTTAATGCAACCATCAGCAATAACTCTCATAATTAGGGACCTCCGTCAAAAAAATATAGATCAGAACTTTTGTTATCATTTAGAAAGGCACTTGCCTCAACTTATGTTCTCATTATCACACAGTTCTAATTGAAAGTCAAATGAAAATGATAAAAAAATGTATATTTTTTTTGCATAATAATTGTTCCTTTTTTTATCATAAAAAAAGCCTAGATTTATCTATATTTTGATATTATTTTTTTCATTTAATTTATTGAGTATTATACTCAATAAATGAGAATGCACCAATTATCATTTTAATTAAAAATACTTAGTACTATACTAGGAATTTAATTATCAATATTCATTATCATAAAAAAATTATTTTTTTTATTATAGTAAATTTATCGCTAATCAATATTTTTAATTTAACAGATAAGTTTTACTCTTCTAAAAAAAGGCCGAATCATACGATTCGACCTAATTTATATTTATATAGCAACTAATAGCTTCACTATTATTAAATATAGACCTATTATTCACCATAGAAATTAATACTATTTATTTTCTACATATAACACTTAGAAAGATGTTAAGAATGTTAGCGTACCTAAAACTACACCTGCTAGGTTAGGTACAATTAAGATAAAATCACGTTTAGGTGATTTTGTCCAACCATATAATACCCAGATCAAACAAGATACTGCTGCAAATAATGGCTGCCATGGTTGACTAGGATTACCTTGAAGATTAGCAATAATTTGTGGGATATAAGCTAAAAAAATACAAATACACCAATAAATGCACCAATAGAACCAACTAACATATTAAATCTTTCTTTTTGTCATATATGACCTCCTTATTCAATAGTATATAATTACATATCATACAATATACTATATCATATCTTTTTTTCATGTAGTCAATCGCATAAAATTAATTGTATAAATAAGTTTAATTCATATTACTTTTTGATGTCCACTATATATGTAATCTATATTTAAATCATACAAGCTAAAAAGCACATAGAAAAAACGAGGCCGAATCTTACGATTCGACCTCGTATGT
>BNJT01000487.1_pt1 | contig 82304 bp, 99 predicted proteins | sample 8540491 | NCBI WGS metagenome assembly BNJT01 (sample SAMD00202455, study PRJDB9452) | human saliva metagenome | host: Homo sapiens | reverse complement strand
TTTAACACAGAGCTCTCGGTAAAAATGATTCAATGATAAAATGATATAATGATAAATATAATTTTCAACTATCTCTTCATTTATATTTTAAATACAGGGGTCTTTAGGGCAACTCTGCAACAACCACTTTATGAGATTCTGTTGTTGTTGTAATGTGTGTTTATTTAATTTTTATTGAAAAAATGAATAAACTTGCACTGAACTTAAAAAGGGTAAATTTGATTATCAGATGCTCAAAGGAATTTTTTCAAGGTGGATACACAGCTGCAGCTGAACAATTACTTCAAGTTTGGAATGTTAATTTTTTGAAATGATGAAGCATTAATATCTCTAGGAAATTTGAGTTCTTAAACTCCTTTAAAATTGCATTAACAGCTGAATCATTTCATTTGTTTGGTTTCCTTAACCTACCTTTTTTACCATAACAGCTCTAGTAGGTCAGGAGCTCTCGGGAAAAATTCTCACAGGGGCAGCAAAATTCATTTGTCTGCAATCATTGCCACTATAGTAATGTCATCTAGGACTTTTATTTTTGTTAACGCAAACTCTTCAGTTCCGCTCTTCCTCATGGGCCAGCAGTAGTTTCCTCCTCAACAACAGCATTGAGACTAGTATCTATATATCAGCCATTTGTGGCAATATCCATAGTATTATCTGGATCTTTGAGGGGCAGGAGACTACAAAATCTGTTTGGTAATAACATTCTTAGGAATATTTTTAATAGAATACCAACAACTTATTTATTTTATATGTTTTAGATGGGACACTTTCTGGAGCTTGGATAGTGATGACCATAGATTTATTTTTAGAAGTTCACTATCTTATATATTTAGAAGAGGTAAATGCGATATTTAAAAGTGTAAGGGGCCGGAGAGATGAAAATGGTTTACAATTTTTGAACTACAATGATAAGGTAATATTTTATATATTGACTATGAAAAAATTTCAAAAGATAAAAAGAAGTCTAATTGTTGCAGAAAATGGAATGGCAGAAAATTATTATTTTGCCTATTTAAATAAATCGATACTAGATGCTAGGAGATAAATTTGTTCTTTGAAATTTTTGGGAGAATATTTTATAAACGATAGGAAAAATTTAAAGGATATTAAAAAAGATTTTTTTGTTTTATTCTTGTTTGAATGAAGATATGAAAAAGAAATTAGATATGAGATTCCTTATTTCAGATATAAGTTACAGATGATTTTTGAATTTTTAGATATATAAAATCCGAGAACAATTAGAAAAAATTTCTTTATCTAAGTGGCAAAGAAGAAAAAATTTAATATATTTTTTGAAATAAAAAGATTTTTGATAAATTATTAAATAAAATAATTATATTCCAGCTGACTGGATTGATGATGTAAAGAACATTTGATTTCATAAAAAATAAAAAAAATTATTTTTATGATATTGTTGAATTCAAAAATTTTCTTTATTGCTGAAATTAAAAAATATTATGAAATAGAAATTATATTGCAAAATATAAGTAGTTTAATAGGAAAAATATAAATTAAATAAAATTACTCTACCAGAAAGAAAAATAAAATTGAATCTTAAATCATACTCAAATGATTTGGAGCTTTGCTCTTTGGTAGAAAATAAGAATAAAAATTACTTCAACAGATACCAATGCTGAAGATAAATATTTTGTTAAATACCAAAATCTAATAAATATTATTTGAATGACGCTGAATTTTATCCGATAATAGAGATCTTATTTAAAATATATTGAATGCTGGCAGTTATAAGAATAATGGTTTGATAGATATTTTTGGGAAAATGTTTTTAAAGCTGCCTTTATGGAATTTTATGGTTTTAGATAATCAAGACTATAACACTTTTGTGGATCTCATTTCAGCAGATTACAGATATATTTCTTTTGCAGAAGATAATGGAAGAAAACGGTACATTTCCATCTTTAAAGGAAATACAAACCTATCTTACAAATTTAAAAAAATATTAAAAGATTTATCAGAAATTGAAAAATAAAAAATATAGAAATTTGGATAGATTTTTACGTTCAAATTTTTTCAACTGTGATAAGAATATAAAATTTTTTTGAAAATAAATTTGACTATATATGATAAAATTGCCAGATTTTGGGACTTTTAAATTCTAATAATGAAAATATGAGGTTTTCAAAATTTACTCTTCAATTTTTAGCAAGCAAGTAGGAAAGAAATATTTTACTTTATAATTACTTACGTAAAATTACAATTTATTCATCACATAAAAGCGAAAAATCTTTGCTCAAAAGATCAATAAAATATTCAAAACAAAATTTAGAAAGTATTGTTCTTGTCCATACCAGATGGTCAGAAGTTTACCTAAGGTTGGAAGTAAATAATAGTTGTGCTACAGAAAAACAGAAATTAGGTCTTTTATTGATGAGAGGAAATATTGATTTCATAGAGATCAAAATGTTTTGCACTTTAGCAGTGAATTAGAGACAACTACATTGGTTGATGTAGATAATAACATCGAGTTATTCGCTTTTATTTACATGAACTAAAAATAAATGCGAATTCGAAGAAAATAAGAATCTAATTTAAAAAGATTTGTAAAAGCATTGTATGAGACAAAATAAAAGGCTGAAAATTTCTATAAAGAAAGAGCCAAAATGAGAGCTTTTTAAAGGAGTGATTTTGAAAATAAATATAAATTAATAGAGACTTATGATTGCCTAGACTTGGCAAGTAATAGAGAACTCTTTTTAGATAAAATTTGTGGGCTAGATGAGTAAAGATGAAAGTGATGAAGTTGTAGCTGGAATATCAAGTAGTTTCATTAGAGTAAAGATAGTTTCATAAGACTATGGAAGAGATAGAGATAAAACAGTGAAAGAAATTTTAAAATCTAATGTGAAAATCTAATTAGTTTCGAAGAAATAAAGTTATTTGATATGGAGAAAAATTAAAAAGAGAAAACATGTGAGAGGATATATAGAAAATATTTTTATTCCTAGATTTTCTAATAAATATAGAAAAATTTTTAAAATATTATACGAAGAATTAAAAGATAAAAGCCGCTGCGAAATGGAAGCTGAAAAGGGAGAAAAGACTGCAAGAAAAAGAAATTCCTTAACTTTTGTTTACAGGAGAATTGGTAGTATATTTAAATGGACGTGCCTGGTTTTAATCGCACGACTGAAAATCAAAGATATATCATAGATTTTAAAGACCGGAAATGCTAGTTCAAAACAATTAGAATTTTATGCCATATGTCATCTTTACTGGAAAGATAATGATATAGCTGAGTATGGATGAAAATTTGATCTGTGTATAGTGCTTCGTACCATTTATGGACGACGAAAAACCGATAAGTTTAATTTTTCCAGAGCAGTATTCTTAAAAAGTGAAGATTACGGAAGAAATGAGATTCCATTTACAGGTTTGGAAAAGAGACTAATATAATCAGAAATTCTTCAAAAATTCTTAGCAGCTAATAAATATAAAATTACCCCACAAAAATCAGCTCTTGTTGAGAATGATGTAATGAGAATCTTCTGAAATGTATAATTGAATTCCCTTAGATAAAATGATAGGTGATGAGAGATGAGTAAATAGGTGGTTTTAAAGCAAAGTGCCGGAGACAGGAAAGAAACTTGCAGGGCTTTCTTTAGAATATGTTGCTGCTCTTTTTGAGGGAATTGGATTTAGAAAAATTTTAGTTATGAGCTTTACAAGAAAAGCAGCTGCTGAAATATGCCGATTTTAGATTGGGACGATTATAAATGTTTACATACAGAAGATAAAAGAAAATGAAAATTTCATTTCTTTGGAAGAAATATAAAATATAGATTCAACTTAATTATTCTTGATGAGTAAAAATATAGAAAAGTTAAAAGTTTGTTCTGAAATTTTAAAAATAAAAGATAAAAATATGCACGATAGATTCTTGTTTCGATATAGTTTTCAAAAATGTGACTAGTTTGGTAAAAATAAAATTACTCAATTGTATGAGTGATGCAGAAAATGGATATTATTACATCTACAGCTATTTTTCCAAATAAAATTTTATTTTGCTGGTTTGAAAAATTCTTTTGAAAACTCGGAAAAGATGTTGAAACTTAGCATGAGCCAGACAATATTAATCGAGAAGATGAAATGTTATTATCTTTAGATGAAGGGTGGAAATCTGTTGAAAACCAAGGTTTCCTTATAGAGAAATCTACAGAGATCTAGAAGAAATATTTTCCTATATGTGATGGTGTAAAAGATTTAGAAAAAGCACGTTAAGTCCATTTAAACCTTTAATTGATGGGGCAGAAATTGAAGAGTGTGAATGGACTGGACAGTATTTTATAGTCAAAGATCACAAAAGATTTCTCAGCTCTTTATAGTCGGACATTGCAAAATTCCGTGATGAAAGAGAAAGTCTTGATAGCATATGAGTCAAGACGACGTTATAAAGGAAGCTTTACTAATAAGGTGTGATTCACTTATGAAAAGGTTTTATAGGAGTAAACAGTAGAAATTTATATAGATTATATAGTGAGTCAAAGGTAAGAGATGAGAAATTTACACTTTTCTTGATATTGCAGTTTATGCTCATTGCAATTTTTGATAAGAAAAATGATTTTATTGAGTGAGAATGGATTTAAAGAAATATATATGAAAACTTAGATGTGAAATTGATACCATCTTCATTGATGGATTTCAGATGCAAGCATATTACAATGGAAAGAAATTTTACATAGGTTTCCTCAAGAGTAGTACAGGCTGATTGTTTTGTGTTGGAGATGACAAAGTATTTATGGTTGGAGAGGTGGAGATTATTTGAAATCTCAGGAAAGAATTCTTGGAGCACGAACATAGGACCAGTGGATACATCATATAGAAGTGATTTCAAATGTTGTTAATTATTGCACTAGGATTTATGTAAAAATATATTTCAGAGAAAATAATTCAGAGAGGGTGGAAGCTTGAGTAGAAATAAATTCTAGAGGGCTATATACTTTATACTGTGAGAAGATTTCACAAAGAAGATGAAGAAAATTTAACTTTGAAATGCGTTTATTGCTTGAAGAATTGATAGAATTCGATGATGATGTGGCTACTTACTTGCAGAACTAATGATGATCAAAAGGAATAATGCTACTTCTTAAGAAAGAAAATGGTAGAAAATATATTTACAAACAAACAAAAATAATTTTGCAGAAAATCGGATTTTTGCAGATATATTGAATTTTTAAAATATTTGGATTTATGACTGATGGTACTCAGCACTATTAATGTTTGTTTCCTCTTCATTTAAAGTAATTTTGGAACTGAAGAAATAGAATACTTTATTGAAATATTAGTCGATTAATTTCTTATTTGAATTTTTGATAGTGAAAGGAGTTGATTTTAATGATAAGATAAAAATATGGGTAAAATTTTATATTTTCAAGACTAATTATTACTCGAAAACTTTAAAAATTTCAAGATTTAATAAATGAAATTATTATTTAATTTTTAGATTATTTTCTAAAGAAAGTGAAGTTAAGAATATGAGTATTTGACTTTGGCAACTGTGCACGAAAGTGTTTTAGATGGTGATATAGAAAATAAAATAGAACTATCTCAAGTAAAAGTGAGAAAAAGGTATTCAATTGATGATGACAATTCACTGCCTCAAAGGACGTGAGTTCAAAACAGTTTTATGTGCCAATAAAGAGCAATAAAGAAAAAGAGTCTAAAGTGTCATTTTGGCTTTAAGATGAATGATACTTATGCAATAAAACAGAAAATTCAGTGTTTTCTCAAGAGAAGAAACACAAAAATATTAAATCTGCTTATGAAAAGAAATGGCGAGCATAGGAGAGAGAATTAGAAGAAGAGATAAATAATGTATGTTGCACCTGTAACTGAGAGCAAAATCAAATCCTAATAGTTTTATGTGAAGATAGAAAGTCTTTTTGAAAATATTGCAGATGATAAAACCTGAGATTTTTCAATGATATTTGAGGCTAGGAACTTTTATTCAAAACTGATAGTGTATCTACAGAAATATGGGTGATGAAGAAATCTGTGAACTAAGATAAATATAATTTAACTACATATCTTGGCGTCAAAGAATGAAATTATGAAGAAAATGATTTTGGGAATAAATAGAGGCTAAATTCTTGCTGAGAAACAGACAGAAAAAGAATGACAGGAATTTGTAGTTCACTACTTCTTTGAAAATATAAAATATGCAACAGAAGAGGAAGTAGTTTCACAAAATCTTGACTATAAAAATATTTGCCTCATATTTGGAGAAAAGACGAATATACTGCTGACGAAAATATAAAATATTTTTAACGAAGAGTGAAGAAAATTTACTAAGAGATGGGATTCTTTTCGAGATATGTTTTGTTTGATGCAGAGAAATAAAAGAATACAATTGATAGATTGATCATAAAGGAAAAGCCTAGCGAATTAAATGAGAGAGGAAGTTTGCCATAGTCGATTTCAAAACCTTGGAGAAAAATGAAGAACAACTTAAAACATATAAAAAGAAGTTTTACTTAAAAATTTTGATGCTTTGAAATTGTAGAAATTAAAACTAAATTTTGGAATTTCATTTCTCGTAGAAGGGTACTGAGTATACATATTGCAGCAAAGTTGGATATAGCAGAAAGTGTTTTAGTACCTGGGATCCTAAAAGAGGCAAAATGGATAGCATGAAAGATAGAAAATCCAGACATTATCACACAGATACTCAGAGGAATGTGGGTTTACTGGAACATACAAAGGGAAAGAGAAATTTCTGTTCAAGGAACAGGAATGACAGTGCTCCTGTCGATTTCAATTTATATAAACAGAGCTTATGAAGATTGCGGAGTGAAAATTTGATCAGAGTTTGGCTCAGCAGGTTCTCATATCAAAAGATGCTAAAGGTAAGAGATGTTGTTGTGCAGTGCTCGGCTTCTACAGATTCCAGGAATCAACTAACAAAGATTTGACTGGAGCTAATTTTGCTCCGACTGCAAACTGATTTATTTAAGCTTGGCTCAAAAGTTGCCGATGATATTCAGGTGAAAGCTGAAATATTTTAACAAGTGATGAATTTTATAATCATGATCTATTATTATAAAAAATGGGCTGATTTTGAATTACTAGCTGTTGAAATAAGAGCAGCAGGACTTTATACATTAGCAGCAAAATATAAGGCTAAGAGCTTTGTCTATTTTGACAATTTCAGATTCTCTTGTTAGTCCGGAAATACTTTCCAGCCGAAGAGAGAAAAAACTTTACGGAAATGATCGAGCTTGCTCTCGAGACTGCTATTAAATTTAGATTTTTTAAAATTTTAGGGGCTGTTACATTTTCAACAACCCCTTTATTATTCTTGAGAAAATTTTTGAAAAGTCAGTAAAATCTCTGTATCTACTACTCATCACTTAAATAACGATAAAGAGCTAATTTCTTCTCCTGCATATACGCAGGATTAAATAATTTCAGATTTTAACTACCATCTTGAGTTAAATTTTCATTTTACTATTCTTCTTTTTAACTGCAGTGCAACAAAATTTACATAAAATTAAATTCAACAATGCTTTCAACTTTACATTCAAGAGTTAGTATACATTTATCAATTATGGGTGCATCAGCATAAGCTCTAAACTATATTCTAGTTCACTTTCTTTTTAATTTATTTGTCACTTGAAAAACCCAGCAATTTCAATTTCTTTCATCAAGTTTCTGTCAGGAACATTTATAGTAAATTCTTTAAATCTTTTAATTTGTTTGACTACATTATTTTCTCCCCAGCAACCAATAACGACCATTTCTCCCATACTATAAGACAGACTAATGGTCGTATATGTAACTCAAATTTTTCGTCTTTATATCCTAAAATAATTACTGGAAATCCATAATATAACATTGATGTATTAAAATCTTCTTTTTCTCATTTTATCTTCCTTTTATTTTTATAATATTATCTTATTTAAGATTATAAATTATTTTTAATTTTTACAACTTTAATATAATTATATATAGAGTAAAGATTAAAAATTAATCTTTTATTTAAGAAATATATAAACAATCAAAATATATTTTTATTAAATAGCAAATAATTAACTAGAAAAATATTTAATAATTAGCTATAATATATCTTAAAGATTTTTATTTTATAAGGAGGAAAGTATACTAAAGTTTTACATAAGTGAAAATAATAAATTACTTAGCGATCTTTTGCATTTTATTCAGTATACAGTGTGTACTTATAAAAATAAAAATAAATATTTGGACATAATTGTCAGGTATACTTTCATTGATAGGGCTTGGAATAGGAACTACTATGACTGTGTTTTAAACAATTATATCCACAGAAGATGGTTAAAATATCATTACACTATAACAGATGGGCGATAGGTGGATTTTGGAATGGCTATCATGCTCATGTAGCTTTAATTTTTCAAATTTTTGAGGAAGCATTAAAGATAGACCGGAAAAAGAAAAAAATTATTTATCAATGATAGGTTTTAATATTTGTTGCAGGTGCAATTTGGTTTTTAGGTTTCTAATTTCTTCCACAGACTTATGGACTTACAAAGAAATTTGTAGCCTTTGGAAGATTCATTTGGTACACAATCTTTACTTAGATTGGGAGGTATCTTTTGGGACTTATAACAATTTTTATAATTGGTCTGTCAGTTCAAAAGTTTATTTCCGTTTGAAATCATCTCAAGCTAAAATTTTTGCTTTAGGAATTTATATCATTGCATTTTTAGATTTTTCTTAAGAGGGAGTTTCTGCTCTTGCAAGACTTAAATTTTTGAAATCAAACAATGACTTAGGTTTTCAAGTGATGATACTTGAAGATAAAGTGTTATTTACATTACTACAATATTTACAATTTTTGTTGTGATTTTTCAGTATTATTATTTAAAAATAGTTTTGAAGATAGTAGGAACATTTAAAAATAATGCAATGTTTAGAAAAGAAAAAGCTAAGATGAAAAATAATAAAGAGTTGGTCAACAAGTTTAGCATTATTTTTCAATCTTTGCATTATTTTCAATAACTGTAATTCATCTCACATTACAAAAGCCTGTGGCACTAACACCACCTCAACCATATCAAGAAGAAGGAAATACAATAATTATTCCCTAACTGATGTTGAAGATGGACATTTACATAGATTTTCTTATTTAACTGAAGGGCATAATGTTAGATTCATAGTTGTTAAGAGCAAGAGGTGGAGAGCTATGGAGTAGGTCTTGATGCCCTGTGATATCTGTGGACTTGCAGGATATTATGAAAGAAATGATGAAGTTGTTTGTAAACGTTGTGACGTTGTAATGAACAAATCAACAATCGGTTTTCAAAGGTGGATGTAATCCAGTACCATTTGAATATGAAATAAAAGACAAGAAAATTTTAATAGACAAAGGCGGTTTTTAGATAAAGAAAAAGACCGTTTCCCAGTAGGTGATTAATATGTTTTGGAGAATGGTTAAAGGAACTTTATTTAGACAAAGAGTAAAATGCTGATGATAGCATTCACTGTTTGCGCATGAGTTTCTCTTGCAGCAGCTATGATGAATATTATACTAGGTGTTTGGAGATAAGGTAAACAAAAGATTAAAAACTTATGGTGCTAACATAACTGTTATGCACACAAAGATGCTTCTATCTTAGATGATTTATATGGTATAAGTGGAGAGGAGTTTCAAATAAATTTTTACTTGAATCTGAAATACCAAAATCAAACAAATATTTTGGGGCTTTGCAATTTTAGATTTTGCTCCATACTTAGAGAGAGTGTAGAGATAACAGGAATTAGTAATAAAACAAAAATTTATGGAACTTGGTTTGAAAAACATTTGACTATGCCAACAGGTGAGAGTTAGATGCAGGGGTTAAAAATCTTAAAACTTGGTGGGAAAATAAAAGGCAGAATGGCTAAAAGATGATGACTTAGATGGAGTTATGATTGGAAGCCTAATAGCTGGAAAAATAATATTCAAGTTGGAGATACAATAGAAGTTAAAGGAACAGAACAAACTAAAAATTAATTGTAAGAGGAATTATAAATTCAGGTTCAGATGATGATGGAGCAATTTATACAACTCTAAAACTACTCAAGATTTATTTGGACTTGAAAATAGAAGTCACTATGCTGAAGTTTCAGCATTAACAACGCCTGATAATGATCTTGCCAGCTGCTCAAGATCCTAATAGCTTGACTATATCTGAATATGAAACTTGGTATTGTACAGCTTATGTAAGTACAATCAGTTATCAAATACAAAGTTTTATCTGATAGTGTAGCAAAACCTAATAGACAGGTTGCAGAATCAGAAGGAACAATTTTGAATAAAACAGAATTAATGATGTTTGTTAATTTTGTATTTTTGAGTTCATTTGCATCTGCTCTTGGAATTTCAAACTTGATAACAGCCTCTGTTATAGAAGATCTCAAGAAATAGGATTGATTAAAGCTATCGGTGGAACAAATAGAAGAATAATTTTTATTGATTCTAACCGAGGTCGTTTTGACGGGAATATTTGGAGGAATATTTGGATATATTGCGGGTATAGGATTTACACAAATAATTGGAAAAACTGTTTTCTCATCATATATCCAGCCAGCAGTTGTAGTCGTGCCGATAGATATTGCTCTGGTATTTGCAGTAACAATATTAGGGAAAGTATTCCTGCAATTAAATATTTATTAACACTAAAACCAACAGAAGTGTTACACGGAAGATAGGATGATAAAAAATGACACAAATGTATATATGAAAGCTTGTTGTAAATTCTCTTATTAGAAGAAAAAGCAAGAATGATTGTTGCCTTGCTTGCTGTTGCAATAGGAGCAACAATAATGTCAGGAGCTTGTAACAATTTATTATGATATACCAAGACAGTTGGGAAAAGAATTCAGATCGTATGGAGCAAACTTTGTTGTACTTCCTGCTGAGAATGAAAAATTACTGAAGAAGAATTTACAAATATTAAAAGCAAATGTCAGATCAAAAATTGTTGGTATGGCACCATATAGATGTGAAACAACAAAAATCAATCAACAACCATATATCTTGACAGGTACTGATATGATTGAAGTTAAAAAGAATGAGTCCATTCTGGTATATTGAGGGAGAATGGTCTACAAATGACGATACAGATGAGGGTTATGATAGGAAAAGAAATTTCTAAAAATTAAATCTTAATATTGGAGATACATTTTATAGTCGAAGTTAAAAGCTGATGCTGTTGTAGTTGCTTCAAAACAATCTGATAGTGCAGAGGAAAGCAAGAAGAAAAGATTTGGGTTCAGATTTTTATTCTAAAAATTAAAAGTTAAGGGAATAGATTACAACTGGTGGAGCTGAAGAATCTTTTATCTTCTTACCTATTCGAAGTTCTAAATGGAAATTTTTCAGAAGATACTACGAAGATGAGATAGTATTGAATGTTCTATTGAAAGCAGATTCAAGATTAGAAAAATTTATGCAGCTAAGTTAAAAACTGATTCAAAACTTGAAGCAAGACCAATAAAAAGAGTTACACAATCTCAAGATATAGTTCTTGAAAATTACAAGCACTTGTGTTGTTAGTTAATATTATTTGTATTAATCTTGACTATGATTTCTGTTACAACTACGATGATGGCAGTTGTTGCGGAAAGAAGAAAAGAGATTGGACTTAAAGAAGCTCTTGGTGCTTATGACAGGTGAGAATCAAAAAGAATTTTTGGGAGAGGTTCTGCTCTTGGATTTATTGGAGGACTTTTAGGGGTTGGACTTGGTTGTGTTTTGCACAAAGGTTAGTTTTGAGTGTATTCGGAAGAGCAATAGAATTTCATATGGCTGTTTGCTCCAATCACAATAATTGTTTCAATGATAATCCCACAACGCTCTTGTCTATATCCAGTTAAAAAGCAATGGAAATAGAACCAGCATTAGTATTGAAAGGAGAATAAAACATAATGGATAACAGAGAATTTTACTTGATGTAAGAAATATTTCTAAAATATATGGAGATTTGCATGCCTTGAAAGATGTTAGCCTATCTGTGAGAAAAAGGAGAATGGGTTGCAATAATGGGTTCATCAGGGTCAGGAGAAAATCTACAATGATGAATATAATTGGTTGCATGGATAAACCAAGTGTGGGGACAAGTTATTTTAGATGGTCAAGATATTACAAAGAAGTCAAAAATCATTGGCTGAAATAAGAAGAGAAAAATTGGATTGATCTTCCAACAATTCCACTTGATACCATATTTAACAGCTTTAGAAAATGTTATGGTTGCTCAATATTATCACAGTATACCTGATGAAGAAGAAGCGTTGAAAGCTTTAGAAAGGAGTTGGACTTAAAGAGCAGACAGAAACAGTTTTACCTAGCCAATTGTCAGGAGGAGAACAACAAAGAGTTTGTATTGCTCGTGCCTTGATAAACAGTCCTGAAAATTATTCTTGCTGACGAGACCGACAGGAAACTTGGATGAAGACAAATGAAAAATTGTAATAGAAATTTTAAGACAGCTTCACAAGAGGGAACAACGATCATCGTTGTAACTCATGATTTAGAAGTTGGAGATGTAGCTGAAAGAGAAAAATTGTATTAGAATACGGAAAAATTGTAAACGTAATGAATCAAAGATAAAATTAAAAAGAGAGAGATGAAATGATATTTATTAGTTGGAACTTTTTGTGTTAGCAGCTTTATTTACAGCATCGCGGAAAAAGATTTTCGAAAATGACTTTTTAACGATGGTGTGTGTATCAAAGGACATTATGAATCTGATGATAAAGATCATCCAAGCACAGTTGATGTAAGTATCGAAATTCAAGATAATAAAATTATAAATGACAGCCACTGAATTTAAAAGATGGCAAAGGAGAAATAAAGGGGAAGATTATGGAAAGAAGCTGGAGATGAAAAATATCAAAAAGCTCAACTTGCAGTACAAGGGTTTCTCTCAATATGCAGATAAATTGAGTTGAAGTTCAAGATCCTGAAACAAGTGGATGCTATCAGGAGCTACAGTTTCAAACAAAAGAAATTTAAAGAAGCAGTGTGGAATGCACTAGAACAAAGCATAATTATGTGGTAAAGGAAACGGACGATAAAATTTTTGAAAGGAAGTTTTTAAATGATGTTTTTAGAAAAAAATTGGCTTTAATTTTTATCAATTGTATTGTATTTAGTTCCAAAATATATTGCACCAATATGTGGGATATAAAGAAGATGGTTCATATATGTCATGTTTTTACAGATGGACATATGGTTATGAAATTATCAGTTATAATATTTGTTATTCTTTTGTAATGGCACTTTATTCTGATAGATGTAAATATTTTCAAAAATATTTGGAAGCTTAGCTGTTATTGTTATATCAGCTCTTGTATATGATACCTCACGGATTGACGGGACTTCAAAAGTGAAATTGGACACCCTTATGGTATGTGTAGAATGGATACTATGATGTGCCAAGTTCATCATACTTTGATATATCAACTGGAATTGCAATTGTTATTGGACTTTTAATGGTCTTCAATTTAATATCAGCTTTTATGAAAAAGATTAAATAAAAAGAAAGATTGGAATAGAAAAGGAAAATTTATGGCTAAAAGAATAAATGCTAGTAGTCTAGCAATGGAAAAATATAAGACAAAGAAAAACAAGAAGTACTTGTATGATATTATTGGTTGCCTTATTTAGTATCATCGTGTATATGGGTTCTATGTTTTTCATCAAGTTTGAGTAGAGGACTTGAAAGTTTGTCAGGATAGATTAGGGCTGATGTTATCGTTGTTTCCTGCTGGATATAAAGCAGAAATTGAAAGTGTTTTATTAAAAGGAGGCCTTCAACTTTTTATCTTCCAGAAAAATACAATTGATAAATTGATTTGATGAGATAGAAAAAGATGACCCCACAAATTTATATGTTGCTACTCTGTCAGCTTCTTGTTGTTCATATCCTGTTCAAATAATTGGAATAGATATAGACACAGACTTTTTAATTTATCCTGGATAACTCACAATTTTTCAAAAGAATTGAAGGATGGAGAAGCTATAGTTGGTCCATATTTATGTTGGAGAAAAGGGGAGACACGGTTCATTTCTTCAATGAGGTGAAAAGTGTTGGAAGATTAAAACAAACAGGAATTGGTTTTGATGCTACAGTTTTGTAAATAAAAATACAGCTAAGGCATTAGCTAAAAGCTTCAGAAAGAATAACTGCAAACAAGGTAGCAGAGGAAAATGTTATCTCATCTGTAATGATAAAAACAAAACCTGGAGTAGATTCTGTAAAAGCTAGCTTCAAAAATTTCAAAGGAATTGTCTAAAGAAGGAATTTTTGCAATGTTTAGTAAAAAAGTTTGTAAATTCTATTTCTTCAAACTTAAACGTTTTATCGACTACAGTTGTAGTGTTAGTTGTTGGAATTTGGATATTAGCTGTTGTAATTTTAAGTATCAGTTTACAGCAATATTCTAACGAAAGAGAAATGGCAGTGTTAAGAGTATTGGGTGCTTCTAAAAATGTTGAGAGAAATAATTCTAAAAAGAAGCAATTATATTATCTGTATGGGGAGCTGGAATAGGAAGTTTCTTAGGTTTATATTATCTATTGCTCAACTTCCAATAATAGCTTCTAAATTTGGAATGCCTTTCTTATCTCCAAGTTTATTGCAATATTTAGGAATATTCAGTGTTGAGTTTTGTCTTAGGTGTTTTTATTGGCGCTCTATCGACTATTAGAGTTGTTAAAAATTAACAGACAAAGATAGTTATTTGAGCTTGAGGAAGAAATGTAGGAGGAACAATGTTAGAAATAAAAATATATCTAAGACTTACAATAGACAAGGAAAAGATTTTTGCAGTTAAAGATGTAAATTTGAATGTTGAAAATGGAGATTTCATTCATATTATTGGTAGAAGTGGAAGTGGAGAGTCTACATTTTTAAATATTGTTGCTGGACTTTTTATCAACTGATAATGGAACTTTAAATTTGGATGGAACTAATTGCTTAGATTTTAAATGATGAAAAATCAAATTTAGAAATAAGAATATCGGATTTATTCCACAGATCTCCTGCACTTTTATCTTATCTAAATATTTTTGGAAAATATTAGATTGCCTTATGAGATGTATCAAAAGACAGGGGACTCTGAAGGAAGAGCAAGATATTATTTACAAGAGTTAGGACTTGAACATTTAGCAAACTCTTATCCAAAAGAATTATCAGGAGGAGAACTTAGAAGAATTATAATTGCTCGTGCCTTAATGAATGATCCAAAAATTATAATTGCAGATGAGCCAACATCAGACTTAGATATTGAAGCTACAAAAAGAAGTTATGGATTTGCTAAAAATAAATGATAATGGGACAACAGTTTTAATTGTAACTCATGAGACTAGATACATTGAAATATGGGAAAAAGAAAGTTTTTACTATGTCGGAAGGAATTTTGACTGAGGGTAAAGGATTATAAAAATAAGAGCTAGCACGCTCCTATCTATTTCTATAAAATCTGCAAGAGAAATTAAAATTTTTCCTCTGTCTTCTCAAATTTATTTCTAATTATATTTTTAGCTTTTTCAAACAGTTTCATTTAAAATTTCTTTACTATTTTCCATTCCAAATATGCTTGGATAAGTAGCTTTTATGTAATGTTCATCACTACCGAATGAAGCTTTCCTAAATCTTCAAATGTTCCTTCGACATCTAAAATATCATCTTTAACTTGAAAAAGCTAATCCAATCAGCTCTGCATATTCTTCTAAAACTTCTTTTACATTATCTTCAGCATTAGCAGTGATACAAGCAATTTCAATAGGTAATTTTAAAAGTTTTTCCTGTTTGTGAGTGTGAATACTATTTTAAAGTTTCAGAAATCAATTTTTATTTTTCACTTTCAATATCTACTATCTGTCCACCTATCATTCCATTTATACCTGAATATTCAGCAGTCTTTGAAATAATATTTACAATTTGTTCAGCAGATAAAAGGTTCAAATGTGATAACATATAAAAAGCATAGGTTAAAAGTGAATCGCCAATTAAAATTCCTTGAGCTTCTCAAAAACTTTATGAGTTGTAAGTTTTTCCTCTACGATAATCGTCGTTATCAAGAGCTGGTAAATCATCATAGACCAAAGAATACGAATGAATCATTTCAAGAGCAATAGCAGACTTAATTCCTTTTTATATCCACTCCTAAAAAGGTTCCAAAGTGATAAATAATCAAAATTGGTCCTAAGTCTTTTACCACCATTTAAAATAGCATACTCCATTCCACTTTGAAATAGTCTCTGGATAACTAAGCTCAGCTAATTCTAATTCATTCTCATTGTCTTTTCTTTCAAATAAATTTGAAATCATCATTCATCTTAAATCTCCTCTATCTATATCACCATTTTTCAATTACTTTTAAAAGTTTTCCTTCAGCTTCATTTAAAATTTTGTAGAAGAATCTTTGATAAGTTTTCATTGCAGTTTCATATTGCTTTATTGCATCATCAAAGACTAAGTTCTCCCTTTTCTAATTCAGTAATTATTTCATCCAATTTTTCTAAATTTGTTTCAAAAATTATGGCATTTTCTCTCCTATTCTTATTTTGTACGTTAATATATATTATATTTTTCTTTCATCAGTTTTTCTAAAAAGAACCTATGGTATCCTCCTAAATCTTCAAGTAAATGATGTTCACAAATAATAAGTCCATCATCAGCTAAAATTTCAGCCTTATCAATAGCCTTTAAAACTTTTTGTAACATTATCTTGATAGGAGTGGATCCATAAATATTATATCAAATTTTTCTTTTTTCTTCGAAAAATTTCTACTGCTCACAGCATCATTTTTATATGCTCTACATCTATCAGTAAAACCTAAGCTATCAATGTTATCAATTATATATCTTAATGCCTCGGCATCTTTCTCTATCATAACAGCTCTTTTTGCCCCCTACTTCATGGCTTCGAGAAATGCTTCCCACTTCCTGCAAATAAATCAAGAAAAACTGAATTTTCAAATATGGAGCAATGATTGAAAAATAATGATTCTTTTACACTTTCAAGTGTTGGTCTTGTATCAAAACCTTTTCTCGTTTTTATTTTTCTGTTTTTAGCTTCGCCAGACTATAATTCTCTATCCTCACTTATAAAAATTTTCATTTATTATTTTATCATAAAAAGATATTGAAAATAAATTAAAGTGCTATAATAAAAATAATTAGAAATAGTTAAAAGAATTTTTTTATATAAGGAGTGGTTTGTATGACAGTTAAAGAATTAGAGTTAGAAAATTTTTATTGGAAACTTATAAGAATGATAAAAACTTTTTGAAGATATTGTGAAGATCACGATGATAAAAAGTTTAGAAGATGAAATTAAAAGAATAAATGAAGCTCTAAAAAAAGCTGAGAAATGGAATTATTGAAAAAGGATTGTAGAAAATTAATATAGAAAAAGCCCTCTATGATATTTAATCTATTTTTATCGTAGAAAGCTTTATTAATTTCTGAAAACTTAAGTTTTTATAGGCTCTTTTCTTATTTTAATATATGAACATACTATCTCGAAACTAAAGAAATGATATTCTTCTTTAACTGCTAAATTATAAATTTCGAGCATTTTCTCTCTATTATAAAAAGCTGACACCAACTTGAAAAAGTGTTGACTTTGGCAAATGGAAATTTGTAATTAAAGCATCTACAATTTTAAATTCATATCCTGGATAGATAAAAATTCCTGTATCTTTCTTTTGAGCAATTAACTTTCCATTTTCATCAACGGAGGATTCCAATGCTCTCGTTGCAGTTGTACCCACAGATATAATTCTTCTTCTGCCTTAGCTTTATTTATTTTTCAGCAACCTCTTGGCTAATTTCAAAAGTTTCTTCGTGCATTTTGTGATCCAAAAACATTTTTCAGTTTGCACAGGTCTAAAAGTTCCAAGCCCGACCTCAAGAAAAATATCTAAAAATTTCGACTCCCTTAGCTTCAATTTTTGTAGAAGTTCCTTTGTAAAATGTAAGCCAGCTGTTGGAGCAGCAACCGACTCTCCATCAGTCAGCATAAACGGTTTTGATATCTATCTTTATTTTTCAAGTTTTCTTGTAATATATAGGGTTGCAAAGGCATAGAACTAACTTATCCAAAACCTCTTCAAAACTTCCTTCATAGAAAAATTTTTAAAACTCTGTTTCCATCTTCTTTAATTTCTAAAAGTTCAGCAATCAGTTCTTTATTTTCTCCGATAAATAATTTTTGTCCCAATTTTAATTTTGCAGGCTTCAAAGACATTCCCAAGTATCAATAGAAATTCTTTTTAATAAGTAAAATTTCTAAGATTCCTCCCGTTTCCTTATGACCAAAAATTCTTGCAGGAATTACTTTTTGTTGCATTTCTAACAAAGAACATCTCCTTTTGGAGATAGTCAATTATATTATAAAAATTTTTATGTTCTACGCTATTATATCAATTAACATTAATTTTGCTGAATCTCTTGGTTCTCTAGGGTTTTTGCCCTATAAGTTCATCAGGCAAAAATAATCATAATCACTCAGATAAGTCGACATCGTCATCATCCTTTATACTGCAATAATTACTCTATCATTTCCACCATAATCTTTAATAATAGATAAAAACTGAAAAATTATTATCTTTTTAAAATTTTTAGAAACTTCTTTTTGGTTTGATTATAGCCAATCTCATAAGCCAAATATCCATTTTCTCTCAAATATTCTCCAGCTTGTTTTGAAATTTCTTCCTTAAAAATATGAGACCATTTCCATTGTCAGTCAAAGCATTTTTGAGGTTCATATATCTCTGGCATCAAAGTTTGATATTCTTCTTGACTTATATATGGCGGGTTAGAAACTATTAAATCATATTTAAAAATTTTTGTCTAAATTTTTCAAATAGATTTGATTTTATAAAATTTACATTTTTCAATTTTATTTAAAATTTTATTTTCATTTGCAAGTTCTAAAAGCTTTTTCACTTATATCAATTCCAGTTACTGAAGAATAGTTCATCAGGCAAGTGCAATAGAAATTGCTCCAGATCCTAGTACCAATATCCAAAATATTTGGCTCTTCGATTTCTCTCACGAGGTGTATACAATTTTCAACTAAAAATTTCAGTGTCAGCCCTTGGTATCAATGCTCTCCCATCAGTTTTTAAAAAGGTAGAGCATAAAACTCCCATTCTCCTAAAAATATATTGTAGTGGCTTTCTTTCTTTCCCCTCTAGCAATGAGCATTTCTCTAATTTTATTTTTATCTTCTTCTAAAATTTCTCTTGACATTGACATTTTTAACATATTTTTACTAATTTTTAAAACATCAGAAAAATATATTCAGTATACAAGAGTTGCTGTTGTTATTCCATGTTTTTAAATATTCAACAGATTTATTAAAAATTTCTAAATTCTCTTCTTTAAAAATCTTTCTTATTTTCTTTTACATCATCAAAAGTTTTATTTTCTTTTACCATTTTTGCAAATAATGTTTTATGCTATTTTTCTCTTCATCACTCAACATTCTTTCAAAATGAATATATAAAAGCAATTCTTTCAAGGTTTAAAACATAAGAAACAAGTTTTCTGCTTCAATACGGGGTTTTGAAAAAGAGTATTTTTCAAATACTCTTCTACAAATTTTTAATATTTCGATTAAGTTCATTATTCTTCTAGAAGCAGATAAAAGTTCTGCTTGGTGGAAAGTAATTAGTGCATCAATCATTTCATCTATATCCCCGTCTAAGAATGCTTCTAATTGATGTACTATTAATTTTATTCTATGATCTGTTACTCTTCCATCTGGGAGTTATAAGTTCTAATTTTTCTGCTCTATCTCCAGTTCCAACTGAGATCTTCTATCAGCTTCAACTTCTGATCTTTGTTTTTCAAGTTCCATTTCATAAAGTTTTTGAGTAAATGCTTCTAGCTTTTCTCTGTTTTTAACTGTGATCTTTTCATCTTGACATTGAACAACAATACCTGTTGGCAAGTGAGTAATTCTAACAGCAGAGTCAGTCATATTAACGTGTTGTCCTCCAGCTCCACCAGATCTGTATGTATCGATCTTCAAATCTTTAGGATCAACTTTAACTTCTTGTACATCTTCAACTTCTGGTAATACACCCAGCAACCGTGGCAGTTGATGTATGTATTCTTCCTGAAGCTTCAGTTTTGGGACTCTTTGAACTCTGTGTACGCCTGATTCAAATTTTAATCTTGAATATGCACCAAGACCGATTATTGTGAAGGCAACTTCTTTAATACCATTAAGTTCTCCATCTTGCTTTTCAATAATTTCTATTTTTCCATTTTTCTTTCAGCATATCTTGAATACATTCTAAATAAGTCTCCAGCAAATAGAGGCTGCTTCGTCTCCACCTGCTCCACCTCTTATCTCAACAATAACGTTCTTATCATCATTTTTATCTTTTGAGGTAATAAAAGAATTTTCATTTCATTTTGTAATTCTGGTAATTTTTCTTCTGCTTCTTTTAATTCTTCATTTAGCATTTCCTTCATATCAGGATCTTTTCAGTCTTAAAACTCTCTTTTTATAAAAGTCAATATCAGCTACTAATTTTTGTATTCTTTATATTTTTCAACTATTTCAGTAATTTCAGTGATAGCTTTATTGCATTCTATCATTTTTTGAATCGGCTAATATCTTCAGGGCTAACTAACATTTGATTTAGCTCCTCATATCTAGCAACAACTTCTTCTAATTTTCTCAAACATCTCTATCTCCTTTTTATATTAATTCACTAAATCAATATTTTTCTATTCCTGTAACTTCTTTTTGTATTTAATTTTTAAAAGCTTCCAAAAAGCTTCTGACAAATCATTATCAGAAAATTCATAATAAACTATATTATCTCCAAAATATAGATTAACTAACTCTAAATTAGATGAATAATTTTTTTATCATATCATTTTATTACTTCTTTTTAATAAGTCATCAACAGAATCTTGTTTCAAGCTTAGATTGTGATTTTTCAATATTATTTGAACCCATTGTTACAGTATAGACTGTAAAATTCATAAGTTCATCTTGCTTTACTTCAATTTTTCTAACTTCAACATCTTTTATTTTTATCTTTAGATGGCATAACAAGAGTTATAAATCCAAATAGTACAGATAAAATAAGCAAAAATCAAAAAGTAGAATTTTTATAATTTATTTTCATTATTATCACCTTGATTAAATAATTTTTAATAGATTTTGCAATTTCTTCTGCCATAGCTTGACGGACTCTTCATCCATTAAAAATTTTTGGAATCATAAGAATTACTTACGAAACCTAGCTCTATTAAAATTCCTGTTCCATTAAAACCTCTAAAGTACTGCAAAATTTGCTCCATGAACTCCACCATTTCTTAAATTTAAACCTTCAGCAATATTTCCCGCAATTGATTTTGCAAAGGCGTATAGAATTTTTCTTGATTCTTTTTGTAGGCAAGCTCTCCAGAAATTTGTACAATCTTGTCACTACTTTCTCCATATTTTCTCCTATGCTATTTTTCGAAATTTTGCAATTCTTTTCAGCATAAGGAGATGATTTTTTTGAGAAATAGAATACTTCAACACCATTAGCACTTTTTATTATCAGAAGCGTTTGCTCTTATACTTACAAATAAAGCAGCATTCTTTTTATTTGCTATTTCAGGTCTTTTCACTTAAAGTAACATCTGAATCTCTTGTCACTAATAACATTAAAAATCTTTTGAAAGTTCATCTCTTAGATATTTTCCAACAGCTAAAAACAATTTTTCTCAATAACAGAGTCTCTCATAGCTCCTGGATCTTTTTCCACCATCTCCTGGATCTAACACAATAAGATGTTTATTTTTGATGTTTTCTGTAGAGATAATTCAATATTTGAAATATCCATATTATATGCTACCTTTGGAGCTATTTGCAATGTTAAAGAAAAACTATCATTAGTTTTTCCATAACTAACATCTTCAAAAATGGGAATTTCTAATATTTTCTTCCAAATCTTTTGTAAACTTTGCTAAGGTTGCTATCTAAATTTGGAATTTCTATATATATAAGTCTTGATTCTTCGTCTGTACTTATTGTGCATTCATCATTTTTGCAACCTAGGTCAATAGAAAATTTATCATTTGAAAAAGCCGACGTCATTCACTTTTAGCTGCAAATAAAAATGTAGAACAAAGAATGATACTTATCAATTTATTTCTCATAATTTTATTTAACTTCCATCTACATACATAATAAAAACGACAAAAATTGTCGTTTTTATTATTGAATGTTATTACAGAAGCAATAACAGATTTTCTAAAAAGTTAATTTAACACCTTTATCTACTCTTACTTCAACATATTCTTCTCCAACATAGGCAATAGTTCCTTTGATACCACCAATAGTAACAACTTCTGTTCCTTCTTTTTAAAAAGCAGAATACATATCTTGTTGTTGTTTTTGTTTCTTTTTATTAGGTCTTATAATTAAGAAATAAAAGACAGCAATCAAACGATAACTATAATTCCTGTGCTTCCATATTTAGCAAATAATTCTTGCATATTAGCCTCCTACATCAAAATAATATTATGATATAGAGTATAACACGATTGATATACTATTGCAAAATATTTAATTCTTCATAAAATATAATAAAATAAAGATTTGTTAAAAATTGATAATTTTTATCTACCAAAAATTAGAATAATGATATAATTACAAACTGGAGTATAAACACGTAGGAACGAGGAAGTAAATGATTTATATAGCTCCTATTGCAGGAGTTACTGATTATACATTTAGAGGAATTTTTAGAAGATTTTAAACCTGATTTAATTTTTACAGAAATGGTAGAGTGTTAATGCCCTTTCTGTTTTGAATGATAAAAACAATCTCTAGAATTTTAAAATTAAGAGATGGAAATGCAGTCCAAATATTTGGAGAAGATATTGAAAAATAAAATTTAGTGCAAAATATATTGAAAAATTAGGAGTAAAAACATATTAATTTAAACTGTGGTTGTCCCATAGAGATTGTTAATTGCGGTTATGGGGCAGCACTTGTTAAAAAGAAAGCCAGAAAAAATAAAAAATTCTTTCTGAATTGAGAAGTACATTAAATGATAATACAAAGTTATCTGTTAAAATTAGAATAGGTTATAAAGAACCAGAAAACTATATTGAAATTGGAAAGATTGCTGAAGAGATTGGTTGTGACCATATAACAGTTCACGGAAGAACAAGAGAACAATTATATTCTGGCAAGGCAGACTGGTCGTATATGAAAAACTGTCAAAAGAAAGTATTTCTATCCCTGTAATTGGTAATGGGGATATTTTTACTGGAGAAGATGCCCTTGAAAAATTAAATACTCGGGGGTTGACGGGTGATGCTAGCTAGAGGAATTTTGAAATCCTGGCTATTGAAGATATTAGAAATTTTTAGAATACGGTGAAATCAAAACCCCAACAACAAAGAAGATAAAATTAGAATGGCGATAGAGCATTTAAATAAATTAGAATCGATAATGAAAACAAATTTGTATTTGATGTAAGGAAACATATTTCTTGGTATCTAAAAAGGAATAGAAGGTTGTACAGAAATTAAAAGAAAAATAAATACAATGAGTGACTACGATGAGATTATAAAAGATGCTAGAAGCCATACTTTTAATTTAATTAGGAGAAATATAAATGGATAAATTTTTAGAATATTTAGTAAGACTTATAAAATTTATAGTTAAAGAGATTTTTATCTTTTTATAAAATCAATGTTATTTTTGCTTTTGTTACTTATTATAATTTCATCTGTAGTTGCAAAAGTATAATAAAAAAATCAAGCAATGTTGTATTAAAAATAATTCATATTTACTTATAAATTTGGCCGAAAAATACAATGAAAACTTTGTAAACGAAAATCCATTTGAAGAGGAAGTATTAATTTTTATACTTTTGCTAAATGTAATAGAAACTTCAACTTACGATAATAAAGTGGATGGAATAATTTTAAAAATAGATGGAACATCATTAAGTTATGCACAAAATAGAAGTAGTTGAGGAATTATCAAAATTTAAAGCTGAAAATAAAAATTATTGCTTACGGAGAAAGTATTGGAAGGAAAAATTATTATCTAGCATCTTATGCTGATGAAATTTATATACCAAGTTCGAATGCGACAACTGTAAATCTATATCCTTATTTTACAGAAAAAAATTTTTATATTAAAAAGCTTTTGCAGATAAGTTTGGTGTAAAATTTAATATAGTAAATGTTGGAGACTATAAAAAGCTATATGGAGAATTTATCCCATCGATTTTTATGTCCAAAGAAGCTAGAGAAGATAGTGAAAAGAATTCTAGATAAAAATTATAATAATTTTCTAGATATAGTTTCAATAAATAGGAAGATAAATAGAGATAAGTTGGATAAAATAATCAAAGATGGAGATTTAGTTGCTGCTTCATCTGAAGATTTATTGAATAATAAACTGATAGATGATCGTATATACTGGAATGAGTTAGAAGAACTTATAGGAAAAAGATAAAAATAGTATCAATTCAAGACTATTCTAACTTGTATTATCAAGAAAATACTATGACAAGTTCAGATAACATAGTGTATGTGATTCCGTTAGAAGGAGAAATTGTAGAGTCTCAAACTGAAATGTTGGGAGGAATGGATAACATAGATGTATCAAAAAGCTTTAAAAATTAAACGAAGCTCAAGAAAATGAAAAATTAAAGCTGTTGTTTTAAGAATAAATTCACTAGGGAGGATCTGCATTAACATCAGATATTATAGCTAAGAAAGTTGAAGAATTAGCAAGCAAAAAGCCGGTATATGTTTCTATGTCGTCTGTGGCAGCTTCAGGAGGATACTATATTTCAGCTAATGCTAGTCAAAAATTTTTGTAGATAGAAATACAATAACTGGATCTATTGAGTGTTGTAAGTATAATGCCAGATTTCTCGAAATTGATTACAGATAACGAGGTGAATATAGAAAATATCAAAGGGAGAATATGCAGATTTATATTCAGCGGATGGTTTTACAGATATAACAAGATATACAATTCAAATTTAAAAGTGTATGAAGATTTTTAAATGTTGTAGCTAGAGGGTAGAGATATGGAAAAAGAAAAACTAAAAACTTTAGCTGAGGGAAGAGTTTGGACTGGAGAAGAAGCTGTTAAGAATGGTTTGGCTGACGAAAATTGGTGGACTTAATGATACTATTTACTCAATTGCTGAAGATACAAATTTAGATGAATATGCAGTTGTAGTGGCAAAAGAAAATTTTGATCTAGGTAGTATTTATAAAAATACTCAAGATTTTTCAAAAATGGATAGGAAAGAACTTATAAAATCACAAGTATTTAAAGATTATTTATACAATAAACCTGTAACATATTTCCTTATGAAATTTTAGATTAAAAAGATTGAAATATTTATAAAATATGTGTATAATTGAAAAAATATGTAAAAAGTTTTAGGAGGAAATGAAATGGTTAGAAAACTAAAAGGTGCAAAAACCAGCTGGAAGTCAAGCTGATATCGTAAAACAAGCACAAGTAATGCAACAACAAATGTTACAAATTCAAGAAGAATTAAAATCAAAAAGTTAGCTCATCAGTTGGTGGGTGGAGCCGTTTCAGTTAGAGTGAATGGGCAAAAAGAACTTATTGAGTAAAATTATCTGATGAAGTATTAAAGACGCAGCTAACGATAAAGAAATGTTAGAAGATTTAATACTTACAGCTGTAAAAAGATGCAATGGCTAAAGCCGAAGAGTTAGCAGAAAGTGAAATGTCTAAAGTAACTGGTGGAATAAATATTCCTGGTTTATTTTAATAACATTTGAGAAAATTGAACTCAAGAGATATATTTTCTCTTGAGTTATTTTTATAGACAGTGAAAATTATGGAAGAAAATAAAAATATAGAATTTTAGGAACTCTACTTTATTTTATTTTAAAATTATTGCTTCAACTTTAAAAATTGAAGTTGTAAATGAAGGTAAAAGTAGATATGAAAAACTTATATCTATGGTTTTAGCATAGTAAACTTTTATAACTCCTATATTTTTTTAGAAATGTGAGAAAGTTGCTATCAAGTCCAACTAAAGATGGAGAGTTAATAAGTGTCCCTCTTGAAAAATGGGTTATCTTTTTAGTGAGAGGTTTCATCAGATAAAAATCAAATTTCTAGTACTATAACACTTTTTAAAATATTTGAAGAAGGTTATTCTATGGGAAACTCTTAGATGGTCAAAAGGTCCAAGAAGAAAAACAAAAAGGACTTTATATCTTTCTACAAAGACAGCTATTCCTTTGATACCTGTAGGTAGTGCTATAGTAAAAATGGATTTTAGAAAAAAACTTGGGATAAATTTCAAATTCCAAAACCATTTTCTATTGTAAAGTTATTTTAGGAGAGCCTATAGAAATAAAAGAAGAAAATAATTTAGATGAATTTTACAGAAATTGTTGAAAATAAAAGTGCAAAATTAAATAATATTGCAAACAAAGTTGATAAAAAAATTTGAACAACTATATAAAGATGTTATGTAGATTAAAATATTAATTTGTAATATTATTTAATAGGAGAAGAAGAGGAAAAATGGACTTTTTGTTAGTACACCGATTTATTATGTGAACGGAGATCCACATGTTGGTAGTGCATATACAACAATAGCAGCTGATGTTATTAATAGATTTAATAAAGCGATGGGGATGGACACTTATTTTATGACAGGTCTTGATGAACACGGTCAAAAAGTTGAAGAAGCTGCAAAAGAAAAATGGTTTTACTCCTCAAGGTTGGACAGATAAGATGACACCAAATTTCAAAAATATGTGGACAGCTTTAAATATAAAAATATGATGATTTTATAAGAACGACTGAAGATAGACATAAAAAGCTGTTAAAAATATCTTGAAAAGTAGTTCATGAAAAAGGAGATATTTATAAGGGAGAGTATGAAGGAAAATATTGTGTTTCTTGTGAAACTTTTTATCCCGAAAAATCAATTGAATGGAGTAATAATTGTCTGATTGTGGGAAAAATTAATACTTTTTAAAAAGAAGAATCATATTTTTCAAAATGTCAAAATATGCAGATCAATTATTAAAACATATAGATGAAAATCCTGATTTCATTCTACACATTCTCAATAGAAATGAAGTTATTGCCTTTATAAAAACAAGGATTGCAAAGATTTGTCAATTTCAAGAAATACTTTTTACTTAGGGGTATACCAATAGATTTTGCTCCAGGACATATCACTTATGTTTGGTTTGATGCTTTGACTAACTATTTGACATCAACAGGGTATACAAACGACGATGAGCATTTCGACAAATTTTGGAATAAGTCGAGAGTCGTACATTTGATCAGGGAAAGATATAATTAGATTCCATCACAATAATTTGGCCTTGTATGCTTTTATCAGCAGGAATAAAATTACCTGATAGCATTATTTGCTCACGGTTGGTGGACATCTGAGGGAGAAAAGATGTCAAAATCTAAAAATAATGTAGTCAATCCTTATGATGAAATCAAAAAAATATGGAGTGGATGCTTTCAGGTATTATTATTGAGAGAAGCAAGTTTTGGAACTGATGGAACTATTCAACTAAAAGGTGTAGTTGGAAGATTAAATTCAGATCTTGCAAACGATTTGGGAAATTTGCTAAACAGAACTTTAGGAATGTATAAAAATATTTTTGGTGGAATAATTGTTGCTTCTGATGAAAACGAGACCAATAGATGATGAAATAAAATCTATGTTTGATGAAACTGTTACTGAAATAAATAAGTATATATTATTATTTTGAATTTTCAAAAGCCTTAGAAACTTTATGAAATTTATTTCAAGATTAAATAAATATATTGATGAAACTATGCCTTGGGCTTTGGCAAAAGATGAAACTAAAAATTAAGACTTGCAGCTGTTATGAATATTTTATGTGAGGACTATATAAAATTGCATTCTTTATAGCTCCGTTTATGCCGGAATCAGCTCAAAAATTTCAGCTCAATTAGGAATTGAAAAAGGATATAACTAATCTTCGTTTTTGACGATATAAAAAGGATGGAATGTATTTAAGATGGACATAAGCTAGGAGAAAGCAAGCCCAATATTCCCAAGAATTGAGCTTGAAAAAGAAGAAGAAAAAACCTACTAAGAAAGAATTGAAAAGATTGAAAATCCTATAGATATAAAAAGAATTTGATAAAGTTCAAATAAAAGTTGTTGAAATTTTAGATGTTGATAAAGTTGAAGGGCAGATAAACTTTTTAAAATTTAGAAGTTTTGACGGAGAATTTGAAAGACAAATTATTTCTGGAATTGCAGAAATTCTATCCTGATTACAAAAATTAATCGGAGAAAAAGTAATGGCAGTGGCTAACTTTAGAAATTCCACAAAATTAAAGGAGATTATCTCAAAGGAATGTTACTAACAACAGAAGATAAAAATGGTATAGCTTTAGTTAAAATTGATAAAAATGTTCGAGGTAGAGACAATTATAAAATAAGGAGAATATTTATGGGAATTTTTGGAAGGAATTAAAAATCTTTTAAAACTGATGATGAAAAGTTGAAACAAAACAGAAATTAGTTACAAAGGCAGTTATTCCTGCTGCAGGAGCTGGAGACAACAAATTGCTACCTGCAACAAAACTCTTCCCTGAGAGATGTTGACTATAGTGGACAAACCATCACTACAATATATTGTTGAGGATTAGTCGATTCAGGAATTACAGATATAGTTATAATCACAGGAAGAAATAAAATTCAATTGAGATCATTTTGATTTTTCTTATGAGACTTGAAAATACTTTAAAAATGATAATAAAACTGGTCTCTTAGAAAAAGTTGCTCATATTTCAAATATGGCAAATGTCTATTATATTAGACAAAATATGCCATTAGGATTAGGACATGCAATTTTGAAAGCAAAATCTTTTATCGGAGATGAGCCTTTCGTTATAGCTTTAGGGAGATGACATTATTTATAATCCTGAAAAAACCTGTTGTAAAACAAATGATGAAAAAGTATGAACTTTATGGAAAATCTTTAATAGGATGTCAAAGAAGTTTGCAGAGGCCGATGTTTCAAAAATATGGAGTGCAAAATTAGATAAAAATTTAGACGAAACAACAGCAACAATGGTAGATTTTTAGAAAAACCTTCTATCGAAGATGCACCATCAAGAATGGCATCTTAGGTAGATATTTATTATCAGGAAAGATTTTTAAGTATTTAGAAGAAACTAAACCAGGGAAAAATGGAGAAATACAATTAACAGATGCTATCTTAGCAATGATGAAAGATAATGAAGAGTATTAGCTTATAATTTTTCAGGAAAAAGATATGATATTGGAAATAAATTTGGACTTTTAAAGAGCCAATATTGAATTTGGTCTAGAAATGAAGAAACAAAAGATGAGATAAAATATTTGAAAAGAAATTAAAAGTTGAAGAAATATAAATAGAATTAAAAAGGACTGTTACAATCATAATTTTAATTGTAACGTCATTTTACTATAAAAATTAATTTTTCTTGTTCTGGGCTTGATTTTCTTCAGTAGTTTTCACTTTCGTTATTTTTCTTCTGGCATTTTAGGAATAGGTCTTCCATACATCCATTCAATATGTCTTCTCATTCCTGTTAAATCAATACCTTTAACTTCGATAGTGTCATCTTCTGGCACTGAAATATACCCTTCGGCAACAGGGAATAGTCTTATCAAGAGAAAAATTGAAGCCTGATAGGTTCAATACTTTCATCATCAACAAGTTCAAAGGTTTAAATTCAGTTTTAACCATTCTAATTACACTTTCATCTGCCAAGATACTTTCTTTTTCTGATTCTGAAATTTCTCTTCGGGGGTGGATAATCAGCATTAAATAAAGTTTTAGTTTTTAAAAATTTTAATTGATTATCAGCAGTCAATTCAAATATATCAATAGTATATTTTTCCTCTTTCAGATATTAGAAGTCCACCTAAATTTAAAATTTTTCTTCCGTCTCCAAATGGATCTGGTAGAACTCCAAAGTCTCCTTTTTGTTATTAAATCATCATTGGGAGCATTAACTCTTATTTGAGATCATTGTTGGTGTCCAACTCACCAAACGAAATTATGATGGCAAGATTTTTGCATTGGAAATGGAAACAATGGTTGAACTAAATTATCAAAAATTCCAGAGCATCTACTCCACTAGGAACATTTTGGCTTTCGTTTGCAGCTAAGGCAGTTTCTACACTTTTATTTTTCATTTTATCTCTCCTTCGTTAAAAATTACGTTTCAATTTATAATAACATAAAAATAATAAAAAGACTAGATAAAAATATGCTATTGTTTTATTTAATTTATTATGTAATAATATTAGAAAATGATTTGGAGGTAAAATTTTGAAAAATATTTTTAATAATTTCTATTTTTATTTTTCTGTCACATCATTTTTCTGAAAATGTTATTAGAGATTTAAAGTTGATAGATTTATTATTTAAAAATTCTAATGTACCTTTTACTGGAAAAATTTCTGAAGGGAAAGATAGATTTTTATTATTTAGATGGTAAGCAAGATGAAATGGATAGAAATTTTTATAAGAATGGAAATATAAAATCAATTATAAATTGGAAAAATGGAAGATTGGATAGTAGTACATTATATATGAAAATAATGGAATGAAGTCGACGAAGCTACTTACTAAAGAGGGTAAAAGAAACGGAGAATATTTTTATATTACTCGAACGGTTCTTATCGTACTAAGGAGCTTACTCTATGGGAAAACCAATTGGAGTTTGGGAATACTATGATGAAAATGGAAAATTAACAGGTAAAGGTCAAAGAGTTTAATAATTTTTAAAAAGGAGAAAACTCAATGTCAAAGTTTGATATTAGTTTATAAAGATATAGTTAATACAATTGCTGAAAAGGAATTTGGTCTAGAAAATCGTTAAGACTAAATATGCTGACGGAACTCGGCTCATTATAAAAGTTATATCGAGTTTGTCAATTCAGACTTGATAATTCAGATGATGAGCTCACTTGATAACTTCAAGAGTTTTGCTCCAAATCAAAAGCTCCTATAAGAGAACTTTATTGGATTTGGATAATGCAATCAAATAATGTTGATGAATTGAATAAATTGGGATGCAAATTTTGGGATGAGTGGAAGATGCAAGATGGAACAATAGGAAGAAAGCATGGATATCAAATTGCACTTTTTGGGACAAAATCTCAGCTTGATTATGTAATTAACGAACTTAAAATAAAAATAGTGAAGAATTATGACTGAAATTTGGGCGCCAGAAGAATTGTCTGAAATGAAGCTTTCACCTTGTGTTCATTAACTCAATGGTCTGTAATCGGATAAATTATATCTTGAAGTAAGACAAAGATCTTGTGATGTAGCTTTAGGTCTTGTTGCAAATGTATTTCAATATTCTGTGTTACATAAATTGGTTTGCAATGGAATGCGGACTTGAACCGGCTGAAATAATTTGGAATATTCACAATGTTCATATCTACGATAGACACTATGATAATCTATTGAGAAGCAAGTAAATGGGAAAAACTTTTGAGCCAGCAAAAATAAAAATAAATAATTTTAAATCAATTTTTGATTTTTAAACCTGATGATGTTGAAATACTTGACTATCAGTATGGAGAAAAAAGTTAATTATGAGGTGGCTATCTAAATGGATATTATAAAAATTTAAAATGATGAGTCTGTGTTGGAGAAAATAATTTGATAGGAGATAGAACTCCAGACAAAAATTCAAATGGAATGCTTTGGCATATTAAAGAGGAATTGATGTATTTCAAAAGTAAGACTATTGGAAATACAGTTTATTTGGAGGAACAACAGCTAAATATGTTCCAATTGATCTTATGATCGTGAGGGTTATAGTTTTTACATAGAGATATGGATGTACCAAAATTAATAGATGATTTAAGCCAAGACAGAAAACAAGTTTTTTGTTTGTGAGGGCTATTCAATTTATAAATATTTTTAGATAATTTTATTTTTGGTGAAATTTTCTTTTCAAAAATTAAAGATACAGTAAAGTTGAAAATGCAAAAAGAGCCTTTATATCTCCCTAAAATAGAAAGATTATGGTTACAAAAATTTCAGAAACAAATTGATGAATTTATTGCATACATATATAAGAGTAGGAGAAAATGAAAATAGTAATTATTGGAGCAGGTAAAGTTGGAGGTTGCTGCAGTGACTTATCGTTGGAAGGAAATGATATTATCCTTGTTGAACAGGATGCCAAAATATTAGAGAAAATACTAGCTAACAATGATATTATGGGTTTTTGTTGGAGCACGTTATAGCTATGACACACAGATGGAAGCTGAAGTTCCAAAGGCAGATGTCTTTATTGCCGTTACCGAAAAAGATGAAATAAATATTATTGCTTCTGTTATTGCGAAAAATTAGGTGCAAAATATACGATTGCTAGAGTAAGAAGTACTGATTATTCGTCTCAACTTGAATTTATGACAGACTCTTTAGGTATAGATTTAGTTATAAACCCAGAGCTTGAAGCGGCGAAAGATATAAAACAAAAATAGATTTTCCTGATGCACTAAATGTTGAGGAGTTTTTAGATGGAAGATTGAAATTAGTTGAGATTTCAAATAGATGAAAACTCACCTATAGCTGGTGTTTCACTTTTCGATTTTTAAACAAAAATATTTTCCACATTTACTTGTTTGTATAATAAAAAGAAGATGAAAGGTAATAATTCCTTCGGAAATAATTTTTATTAAAAGCAGGAGATAGAATTTATATTACTGGAAGTAATAGTGAAATTATAAAATTTCAAGATGCGCTCGGAAAAACAATATAAAATCAGCTTTTTATTATTGGAGCAGGAATTATAAGCCATTATCTAGCTCAAGAACTTTTTGAAGGATAAAAATCAAGTAAAAATTGTAGAATTAAATCCTAGAAAAGCAAAATAAATTTAGTGATGTATTTACCTCAAGCTACAATTATAAATGCAGATGGAAGTAATGTAGATGTTTTGAAGGAAGAAAGATTTTAAAAATTATGATTCATGTATTTCTATAACTGGTATTGATGAAGTAAATATGTTTATTTCAATTTACACTCAAAAATTGGAATCATTATTACGAAGTTAAATAAATTATCTTTTTGTAGATATTTTAGGAGAAAATAGTTTTCAGTCTATTATAACTCCATTATAGCTGATAATATAGTTAAAAGTTGTTCGTTCTATAGCAAGTAAAAAGAAAAATTTAATTGAGAATTTGTATAGACTTGAAAATAATAAAGTGGAGGCTGTGGAACTCTTAATAAATTCTAAGAGTAAAGTAAGTAATATTCCATTCAAAGATCTAAAAATTAAGAAAAAATTTTAATAATTGCTTATATTATTAGAAATAATGTAGCAATTTTTCCCAAAGGGGACTGATGTGATAAAGAGGGAGATAGAGTTATAATTATAACTGCTGAAAGTTTCTTTGATGATATAAATCATATAATAGAATAATCAAAGATGACGCTGGAAACCTACCGTCATTATCATTATAGACAATTTTTAATAAATATTATAAAAATATCAACATGAGAAATTAATTTGGAGGAGAATTCAATGACAAATATAAATAAAAACATTAGTTGCTTTAACGATACCAATATTTTTAGAATTGTGTTGGTAACTGTTGTGGAAATATTGATACAGTGATGCTTGGTTATTACAGTGATGAAGCTGTTGGAGCAATTGGTGGAATAACTCAACTTCTAAATATACAAAATACTATTTTTAGTTTTTATAAATATGGCGACGTCGATATTATGTTCACAATTTTGGAGCAAAAAGATGATAAAAAGAGTTAAAGAAGTTATATCGGTTTCTTTAGTTTTTGAATATAGGGCTTGGAATTATTTTTGAGGAGGAATTTATTTATTTTTCTGGAAGGGCTTCTGCATAAAATACATTTACCTGATGAATTAATTGGGTGTAGGTAAATATTATTTTATGATGGTAGGAGGTCTTTGCTTATTTCAAGGAATAATTTTTATACTGTGGTGCAGTTTTAAAAAGTCACGGTAGAGCAACAGAAGCTCTTATGATAAATGTCAGGAATAAATATTTTAAATATTTTTGGAAATGCAATTTTCATTTTTGGTTGGATGGGTATGCCAATTTTAGGAGCAACAGGAGTTGGACTTTCAACTGTAATATCAAGAGGTATCAGTTGTGTTCGTTGCATTTTTCTATGATGTGTAGATATTGTCATTTTTAAATTCAATAGAAAAATTTTAAAACCATTCCCATTTAAAATTGTAAAAAATATGTTGTCAATTGGTTTTGCCAACTGCAGGAGAAAATTTAGCTTGGAATATTGGTCAGCTTATAATAGTTGCGATGGTAAACACTATGGGAATGGCAATGATAGCTTCTCGTACATATTTGATGTTGATTGCAAGTTTTGTTGTGACTCTATCAATAGCTTTGGGGCAAGCAACAGCAATTCAAATTGGACATTTGGTTGGAGCAAATCAAATGGAAGAGGTTTTACTCAAAATGTTTAAAAAGTGTTAAAATTGCATTTGTATTTGCTTTTGTTGTAACATCTGTGCTGTATATTTAGAACTCCTGTTATGAAAAATGTTCACACACAACTCAGAAATAATTGCTGACTCAATAAAAATATTTCCATTTATGATAATTTTAGAAATGGGTAGAGTATTTAATATTGTAATAATTAGTTCTCTTCATGCAGCAGGAGATATAAAAATTTCCAAATCATTATGGGAGTGTTGTCAGTTTTCTCAGTAGCAGTTTTTGTTTTCATATATTTTTGGAATTTCTTTCGGATGGGGACTTATAGGAATTTGGATAGCAAATGCTGCTGATGAATGGATAAGAGGTATTGCAATGTATTTCAGATGGAAAAGTGGAAAAATGGAAAAAAATAAAAAGTTTTGTTTAGTATTGACAAAAATTTAAAATAGTGTAAAAATCACTGCTAATATAAAAACCATAAAGAGAAATGGAGGGACAGGCTGATGAAATTTCAGCAACCTACAATGGTGTGGTGCTAATGCCTGAGCGATGGAAGAACAAACAAGTACTTCCTAAAGCTACCAAATAGCTTAGGATTTTTTACAGAGAGGGGAATGGGAATGAAAATTGCTGATATTTATAAAGGGAAAAAAGTTTGACGACATCGTTTGAAGTTTTTCCACCGAATGATAAAAGTTGGATTGAGATCAAGTTTATAATTGTCTTGATACTTTATCTTTAGAAAATCCTGACTTTATAAGTGTAACTTATGGAGCGGGTGGAAACACAAAAAGGAAGAACAGTTGAAATAGCAGAAAGAATAAAAAGACAGAATGGAGTTGAAGCTCTTGCTCATTTAACTTGTATCGGAGCAAAAAGGAAGAAAATCGATAGAGTGCTTGAAGACTTGATAATATACAAAATATTTTTAGCACTAAGAGGACGAGGCCTATTGATAGACCCTTTAGAAAAAGGAGATTTCAATTATGCAAGATTTGATTGAGTATATTCGTTCAAAGTCTGACAATTTTTCTATCGGAGCTACTTACTATATGTTGAGGGCATGAGAAACAAATGATTTATTAGATTTATTTTTATTTGAAAGAAAAAGTTAATACTGGTGTTGATTTTTTTAATTTCACAAATATTTTTGGATAATGAATTTTTATGAATGACAGAGATAAGTTAGAAAAATTACAAATAAATATTCCACTTGTTGCTGGAATTATGCCAGTAACAAATACCAAAAGCAAATATAACTTCGTTATGTTCTTGTACAATTCCATTTTATGAAGATTTTAGAAAAATATGAAGATAACCCATCTGCATTGAAAGAAGCAGGAATTGCTTATGCAATAGAACAAGTTATAGATTTGATTGCTTCTGATATCAATGGAATACATTTATATACAATGAATAGACCTGAAACTGCATAATTGATGCAACAGGTATAATAAGAAAAATAAATTACTATAATATCAGAATATCTCCTGCTAGCGACGGCAGCATTCTCTCTAAGATGCTAATCGTTCACTGACGGACGGTACTCGCTTCGCTCAAATCACGCTCCGTTTAACCGTTCACTAACATAGCATATAACGGGGAAGCTCCGTTAAATCGCAGTCGATATTTCTAATATTAATTATCATATTTTCTTATGTAGAAAAGGGAAAAGGTAAAAAGGTAGATGTTTGAATTAGAAAAAAGAGTTGAAAGAGAGAATTTTTAGTTTTTAGATGGAGCAATAGGGAACAGTTTTGCAAAAAATATGAATTGACTCCAGAAGATTTTTAACAGTGCAAAAAGGTTGCTATGAAAATTTTTGAGATGAAACTAGACCTGATATAATTTTTGAAGTTCATATATATATTGAAGCAGGAGCAGATATTATTGAAACGAATAGTTTCAACTGTAATGCAATTTCTTTGAAAGATTATCATCTTGAAGATAGAGTTTATGATTTGGCGAAAAATCTGCTGAGATTGCAAAAGAAGCTGTGAAAGAAAGTGGTAAAAAAGTTTATGTTTTTGGGTTCTGTTGGATATACAAATAAAAAGTTTGTCGTTTCCTGTTGGAGATATTCCATATAAAAAGAGCAGTAAGTTTTGATGAGATGAAAGATGTAATAAAAAGAACAAGTCAAAGGACTTATTGATGGTGGAGTAGATGGAATTTTTGTTGGAAACTATTTTTGATGGTTTGACTGCAAAAGCTGCTCTTCTTGGAACAGAAGAAGCTTTTGAAGAAAAATATCTACTTGCCAATTTCAGTTTCTGGTACAGTGAATAAACAAGGAAAAGTATTGACAGGGCAAAGTATGGAGTCCTTAGTTGCAGCTCTTGATAGACCATCAATTATTTCATTTGGATTTAACTGTTCATTTTGGAGCAAAAGATTTAGTTCCTCTTGTTTTTGAAAATAAAGAGCAAACTACAAAATTCGTTTCTCTTCATAGCTAATGCTGAGCTACCTAATCAAAATGGAGATTATGTTGAAACGGCAGAAAGAATGAGAAATGATTTGATGCCTTTGATAGAAAATCAAGCTATAAATATTTTTAGGTGGTTGTTGTGAACAAATTATGACCACATAAAAGCTATGCTACAGAAATGGTAAAGGACCAAAAAGCCAAAGGTTTCTGAAGATGCTTTAGAAACTTGTTTTGTCAGGAAATAGAAATTTATAATTTTGCAGATAAGTTCACTTGGGTTGGAGAAAGAAATAATATATCAGGTTCTAAAATGTTTAGAACGATGATAGAGGAACAAAAATTATTTGAAAAGCTCTTGAAGTTGCAAGACAACAAGTTGATGCAGGGCAGAAGTTTAGATATAAATGTTGATGATGGTATTTTTAAATTCTGCTTTGAAGAGATGGAAAAATTTTTGAGAGTTTTTACAAAACGATAGCTTCATAGCAGAAAATTCCAATAATGATAGACTCATCAGATTTTGCAGTTATAGAATCAGGACTTAAAAAAATACTGCTGGTAAGGCAATAGTAAATTCTATCAGCTTGAAAGAAGGCACTGAAGAATTTTTAAAAAGCTAAAAATTATTAGAAAATTTGGAGCAGCAATAATTGTATGGCTTTTGATGAAAAAAAGGTCAAGGTGTTACTGCTGAAGAAAAATAGAAATTTGTCAAAGATCTTTTGATTTATTGAAGAGTATCAGAGTTAAAAATTCTGATATAGTATGTTGACCCCAATATTTTGAGTGTTGGAACAGGGCCAAAAGAAGCAGACAGATATCATCTTTAGAATTTATAAAAACTGTTGACTATATTCACGAAAATTTAAAAAGGTTGTGGGTAGTTGGGGTTTAAGTAATTTATCTTTTTGCTTTTAGAGGTAATAATATTTTTGAGAGCAGCATTTCATCATATATTTTTTTAGAGGAAAGCTGTGCCAAGGGGTTTTTAACTTTGCAATTTTAAATCCTAAAGAAAAAGCTCCTGATTGGACTGAAGAAGAAAAAGAAAAATAAAGTCTTTTTATCTTTGGAGAGAGTACGGATATGGAGGCACTGTATCTTTAAATCTTGTTAAGAAAAAGAGGATGCTCAAATTTTTGCAGAAACTCCTGAAGATAAAATTAGAAAAGCTTTTAATTCAGGAGCGAGATCTTTACAAAGAAAGCTATAGATGACCTTTTGATATAGAGCTTTGGAAATCTTAGAAAATATTTTTGATGTCAGCAATGCTAAGAAATCGGAAAGTATTTGAGCAAGGAGAATTATATTTGCCTCAACTTATTCGTTCAACTTCTGTTATGAATAATTGTGTCGATATTTTTAACTCCGTATTTAGAAAAAGTTGATAAATCTCAATCAAAAGGTAAAATTTTAATGGCAACTGTTGATGGAGATGTTCACGATATAGGAAAAATATTGTGGGAACTGTTTTGAGAATGTAATGGATGTGAAGTTATAGATTTAGGTGTAATGGTACCAAAAAGAAAAATTGTAGAGAAACAACAAAAGAGTTAATGCTGATATAGTAACTTTGAGTGGACTATTTCTCCATCACTTAAAAGAAATGGAAAGAGTTGCAGATTTGTTTCAAAAAGTTGGAATACAAGTTCCAATTTTAAATTGCAGAGGCAGCAACTTCAAAATTACATACAGGTTTGAAAGTGTTACCTAATTACGATTACTCACTGCATCTTAACAGATGCTATGGGACACAATTTCTGTTGTATCTCAACTTTTTATCAACAAGAGAAAAGATTTTATTGAGAAAAAGCAAAAACAACTACGTGGACTTGCTAAGAGATATTTAGAAAATAATAGCAAAAACCAGAGGAGTTTATGAGGATGTAAAGAAAACTGTAGTCATATTCCAAAAGTTTTAGGTGAACAATTTTGTCAGAGCCTGTTGAAATTTTTAAAATGGTTTGAAGTGGGAAATTGCTCTTTATGCACTGAGAGTTATCAATACTCCTGAGCAAGAAAAACTCTACAGACTTGATCTGTGAAAAGAATGATAGAAGAAAAAGTTGAGTTCAAGAGCAGCTTATGGATATTTTAAATGTAAAGAGAACAGAAACGTTTTTAGAAATTGAAGGAAATACTTTTTGAAGTCTCTCAATGTTTTGCTCGTTTCATGAAAAAGATGATTATGTTGGTGGCTTTGTTCTTTCTGTTAAGAGTAAAATTTTTGAGGGAGATAAATATTTGGCTCTGCTTGAAACATTGCTTTGTAATGCAATAGCAGAAACAGCTTCCGAATATATGGAAGAAAAGAGTTACAAAGATATAGTTCGACATTTTTAAGACCGACAGTTGGTTATCCAATATTACCTGAGCATTCTTTTGAAAAAGTCGTCTTTGATTTGGTTGACGGAGAAAAAACAGGAGCAAAATTAAGCCCATCATTTTGCAATGAGTCCACTAAGTTCTGTGTGTGGTTTCTATTTATGTAATGATAATGCAACATACAATTAAAAATTAAATTTAAAGTTTAGGGTGAAAATTATCCTAAACTTTTTATTCAAAAATTAATCAGTGAAAGATTAGAAAATAATTTATTGTGAGATAATTTGAAAATAAATACAGTTGCTTTTTGAATAAATATAAGAAAATAATAAAAATAAAAATTTAATGGAGGGCTTATGAAAAAAATTCTAAAAAGGTTTTTGGTTTAGTTGCTTTGATGATATTGTGTGGGACTGGAGAAATAAAAACATGAAGAGGTTATACCTGATAGGGTATAAAGGTTTATGGAAAAAGAATTAAGGATGAAAATATAACCCTAAATGGTGAAACTCATAATAAAGAATATGTCAATGGAGGACTAATGCTTAGAATAGAAGAATTCTAATGTTAGTATAAAAATGGTCTTAAATTTGATATAAAATCATCAATTTTCCAATAAGATAGTAGATGACCTTGAAGGGTGGAACTTCTAATGTTATAGATGGTATCAAAATGAGTGGAACAGATTCAGGGAGCTCCAACGATAAAGGGGATAGTCTTAATATTAAAATGAAACAACTAGTCTAGATGCTATGCTAATTTACTTCCAGATACTTTAAGAGTTGAGAATGGTGCAAATATTAATATAAAAATGTAAATATAGATATAAAACAAATAGTCCCTTGGAAATGCCTATATTCTTCAAGGGATGACATTATTTAGTGACGGCGATATACAGATAATAGATGAAGATGGAAGTAGATATACAGAGCCTACCCAGATAGAAATAAATTTTATAACAGAAAATACCACAATAAATCTTGTTAATAATTCAATTCATAGATAATGGAGTGCTTACTGGATTAATTAGTGGAAGAGAAGTTGGGAAAAAAGCTACTGAAAAAGCTTATTTTGAGTCATCTAAAACTTTAAATATAAATCTTATTGATAATAATATGACATTAGATAAAGGTAAAGATAAAATTTCTGTATTTACTGCCTTAAAAAGTAATAGGAGAAGATTCTAAAAATTGTCTTAAAATAATTCTAATATAAAGTAAAAACAAAAACTGAGAAAAATTATCATATAAAGGTAAAGAAAGATGAAGGTAATTATATCAATGAGGGTTATTTCTATAGGGAGATAATAATTATATTTTTAATGGTGAAAAAGATAATACTCAGGAAAAATTAGCTTCTGTTTCTAAAAGAAAATCTGGAACTTTAGAATCAAAGGGAAAAATGATAGATTGACTCAACAGAGCTCCTAATTTACCAACAATATCTATGCATGGTATAGAAGCTGAATTAAAAAGCTAACTTTAAAGATAGTTCTTCTGAAATTAAATCTGGAAATACAGCTACTAAATACTATGGGAAATTAGTAGAGTATAGTGTAAACGGTAAAGATCAAACAGTTAGCTTCAAAAATGCAAAAATCTCGTCTAATTCAACAAATAATTCTGTATATCTAATTGATGTTGATGAAAATGTAAATAATGCAAAATTTAATTTAACTGGAAAAGGATAGTTTAGCTCAAGCTGATAATGAGAAATTATTATTCGTAAGAGGTAACGGAAATACAGCTAGTGATATTACTTTAAATATAACTAATGGAGCAACAATAGTTGGAGAAGTTAATAGAGCAGTTGATGGACAACAAAAATAATTTTAGATGGTGGAGCAAAATGGAAACTTGATAAAAATAAATCTACTCGTTCATCTATTAAAACTTTAGAAATAAAAATAGTAGTATTTTTAGATGCAAGTGATGAATCAAATCAAATTATGCAATAAAAAGTTTTTAGAAAGCTCCTGAAGACTCTTCTATTGTGAATGATGGCGGAATTATAACTGAGTCAATAGCAAATATAATGACACATTAAATATTTTAGAAATTATGAAGGAAAAATAATGCTCAAATTAAAATGAATACTTTGTGGAATAATGGTGGAAAGTGCAAGCGGAGCAAATTCTCAATCAGATAAAGTTGAAATAACAGGGACTAGCAACAGGAACTACTAAATTATTCCAGTAAGTGCTACTGATAATATAAAAGAAAATATAATAGATGGCTCTATTCAAAAAGTTGCAGGAGAAATAAATACAGTTCCCGTAGTAATTGCTAATAAAAATACTAAAAGCTGGGGTATTTGTTGGAAAAGCTCAAACAACAGGTGCAGGTGAAGTACAGTTAACAAGTGAGGATAAATTCATCAGGAGAAAGGAATTTTATTGGACTTTGAGATCACTGCAAATACGGATGGAACAAGCAGTACTATTAGTTCAACTCACAAGTAACTCCTACAAAAGTTGTGGATGCTGATGCTCAAGAAAATCTAAATCAAAGTCAAAACCAAAGGAACAATAAACGAAAAACCAAATTTATTCCAATATTTGCAGCAACTACCAGCCTATATAAATATTTCAAAAAGTAAATAAAGACTTGGGATATACAACAATTGCAACTCTACATAAGAAGAGGAGAAAAGCGATATCAAATCTTCTAGTACAGCTCAAGCTTGGGCAAGGGTTGTTGGGAGAAAACTAAGGACTATGGAAAAATCGTTTCAGTTTTGAAAGTGATATTTATGGAGTGCAAGCAGGTTATGATTTTTCTGTAAAAACTGATAAAAGTGGAAAAAGAAATACTGGAGTATATTTTTCTAACTTGACTGCTAGCACGGACTTCTTTGATAAATATAGAGCAGAAAAATGGAATGATAGTTGCTGATAAATACTTACAGGAAAAGTAAAAACAAAGAGATTTTTCTTTAGGGAATAACTACAACAAAAATATTATAGTAATGGATTGTATTTAGATTTAGTTGGACAAGTATCATTTATAAAAATAAATTTAATTCAAGAAGCGATGTTTCAAGCAAAACAAAAATGGTAAAGCAATAGTTTTATCAGCAGAAACAGGAAGAACACATAAGATAACAGAAAACTTTACACTAGAACCACAAGTGCAATTGATTTATCAAAATCTAAAAATTAAAAGATTTTTCTGATGGATTGAGAGAAGTTCATTATGGATCTGATTCAGCATTTTAGAGGACGTATGGGACTTAGAGGAACATTCAATAAAGACAAAAGCAGCAGAATCAGTTTTTATTCTATACTTTAGCAAATATTTGGCATAGTTTTTAATGGAAACATAAAAGCAAATATTGGAGAAGATAGAGTAGAAAGAAAAATATACAAAAGAATATGGGAGAAATTGGATTAGAATACAAATTCCAGTTACTAAGACAACTTATGTTTATTCAGATGTAAGATATGAAAAAGAATTGAGATCTGATGCAAAACATAAAAGGATATAGAGGAACATTTGGATTCAAATATAGCTTCTAATAAAAATAAAAATTGCTAGAATATTTTTCTAGCAATTTTTCTCTAAATTAAATAATATGTTATAATATCACATAGAAAGTGAAAAATGAAAAATATTATTAGCAATTAGTTTTAATATTGGTAGCTTGTTCATCAAGTAAAAAATAAAATTCAGAAAAATTTTTAAAAGGAGATAGGAAATTTTTAAAGTTGATACTTCTCTTGAATCTTTAGCTCAAAAATGAAAGGATACAATTTATTGTTTTTGCATTATACTGCTGGAAGTAATGAAACATCTATTAAAAATGTATTATCGAATAGAGTCAGTGCTCATTGTTATTACTGGATGATGATAGTGATGTAATATATAATATAGTTCCACTTGAAAAAGAGCTTGTATACCGGAGCTAGTTCTTTTTAGCGGGAAAAACAAATTTGAATGATATATCAATTGGAATAGAAATCGTAAATGACGGTATTGCAAAAATATGAAACTATTCTACATACCATCCTTATGATCATTATGTTGATTTTAATGAAAATCAAATAGAATAAGGTTGATAGAAATTTTAAAATATCTTACTCAAAAATATAATATACCTGCCAAAAATGTCGTGGCTCATTCAGATATAGCACCAGGAAGAAAACAAGATCCAGGAGCAAAATTTCCTTGGGAAATGTTGTATAAAAATACAATATAGGAGCTTGGTATGATGAAAGCTGATAAAGAAAAATTTATGGACGAGGATAAGTTTAATTCTTTATCAATAAGAGATATCAAAGCTGAGTTTAGAAAATATGGTTATGCAGTGAACGAAAAAGAAGAAAGTGGGATAAAGAGGGAAAAGATGTAGTTTATTCTTTCCAATTACATTTTAATCCTAAGAAGGCAACTGGTGTAATGGTTTAGAAACTTATGCAATACTTAAAGCCTAAATAAAAATATCCGAAATAACAAGGAGGAATTTTATGACAGAACAAGAAATTGAATTGTCAATGGAAAAAGCCTTATTGCCATTTGAAATATAAAATTTATTTTTGGCTGTTATAAAATTTTTAAAAAGATAAAAGCAGTGAGGTAAAAAATGCTTGATGAAAAATTATTAAAAATTAAAACGATTAATGAAAATTTTTATAAACTTAGGTTTTGATTTAGAAGAAGATTTAATTGATTTAGTTAGTCAGAGAGAAGATATTAGAGAAAGAATAGAAAATACAAAATATAAGAAGATGACTTTTTCGAAAGACGAGGGAAAGCTAATTCATATATTTTTAAATTTAGAAAGATTATCAAATTAGTTTTGACATAATTGAGGAGAAAGATGAAGAAGGACTTTGGTTTGAAGTCAGAATGTAACATAATTTTCTTTTAAACATCAAGAGGTAAGGTGATATGAATGAAACCAATAGTTGCAATAGTTGGAAGACCTAATGTTGGAAAGTCAACTTTTATTTAATAATTTAATTGGAGATAAGATAGCAATAGTTGACGATATGAGGAGTAACAAGAGATAGATTGTATAGAGATACAGAGTGGAGCAGCTCTGAATTTGTTGTTGTTGATACAGGTGGGCTGAGACCAAGAAATAATGATTTTATGATGGCAAAAATAAAAGAACAAGCTGAAGTTGCAATGAATGAAGCTGATGTTATTCTGTTTGTTGTTGATGGTGAAAGGTGGACTCAATCCACTTGACGAGTGAAATAGCTTATGTTTTTGAGATAAGCCAGTAATTTTTATGTGTAAATAAAATTGATAATTTTGCCGAACAACAAGATGATATCTATGATTTTTATGGATTAGGGTTTTTGAATGTTGGTTCCGATTTCAGGAGCTCACAAAGTAAATCTTGGAGATATGCTTGATATTGTTGTTGATATAATTGGAAGATTAGAATTTCCAGAAGAAGCCGAAGATGTTTTTAAAACTTGCAGTAATAAATTACCAAATGCTGGAAAAATCATCTTTAGTAAATAGATTATCCGGGAAGAAGAAGAACAATGAGTTAGTGATATTGCAGGAACAACAAAGAGATGCTATTGACACTTTGATTGAATACAAAGAAAATAAATATATGATAATTGATACAGCAGGTATCAGAAGAAAATCTAAGGTTGAAGAAAGTCTAGAATATTATTCAGTGCTGAGGAGCATTGAAAAGCAATAAAAGAGCTGACGTTTGTATTTTGATGTTGGATGCAAAAGAAGGTCTTACAGAACAAGATAAAAAGAATTGCAGGAATTGCTGCCGAAGGGTGAAACCAATTATTGTTGCTGATGAACAAATGGGATTTAGTTGAAAAGAAAGATGCTAAGACTATGAAAACTTTTGAAAGAAGAATTGTATAACGAATTACCTTTCTTATCTTATACCGATAAATTTGTTTTCAGCTCTAACAGGACAAAGAACAACAAATCTTTTTAGAAATTTCAGATAGAATTTATGAAGAATACACAAAGAGAAATTTCAACAGGACTTTTAAAATACTGTACTTAAAGATGCAATTAGTATGAATAATCCTCCTACAAGAAAAGGAAGATTAATCAAAATAAATTATGCAACTCAAGTATCAGTTGCTCCTCAAAATTTGTTTTTATTTTGTAATTATCCAGAGCTTATACATTTTTCTGTATGCAAGATATATTGAAAATAAATTCAGAGGACTTTTTGGTTTTGATGGCTCTCCAATTATGATAAGTTTTGAAAGTAAAGTTCAGGCGAGATAAAAAGATAAAGACTCCCAAACGAGGGAGTTTTTATCTTATTCAAGGTAGTATTATTATTTTTCCATAGCTTCGATGAGACCAAAAGTTGTTTTTACGAAATGAGAGAATTTGATCTTCCATTTCATTAGCAACTGCGAAATCATCTTCTTCATTAGCAACTTCTCTTATAGCGTCAGCTAACTTTATTAATTCCATATCAGCTTTGATTAAAAAGCAACTTCTGAAACTTTGAAATCTTTTTGCATCTAATTCTTGAACTGTTGCATGTTTTAAATAATCAGAAACCTTTACTAAAAGGATATTGTCCTTTCATTTTGAAAAATTTCTGCTATTACATCAAATTTATCAGTAATAATCATATAAAGTTTCTGTGTATTCGTGTAGAAGTAAATCTTTCTCCAACTACGTTCCAGTGTAAATTATGAGTTTTAGTAACTAAAACTGCCAAGTTTGATAAGTATCTGTCTAAATTTTCTCTATTTTTCATTTTTAAAACCTCCATAAAAATTATATCGTTTTTCTTTGTACCGATTTCCTATAGTGTTATATTATCATACTTGATATTGTATGTCAACTATGTAATGATTATAAAATTTTTAAATTTAATATTGAAAAATAAGAAAAATAATTTTAAAAAGTTATATAAAAAATATTTGTAAGTACGATAAATGTATTTTTAAGTACAACAAAATAATTACAATATATGAAAAGTAAATCTTTGTATATTTTATATAAAATAGCTAATAGTATAAATAAAAATTAATTTATATTTTATATAAATAGAATTTATAATATTCTATATTTTTATGTTATAATATTTATTATAAAAAGAAAGGCGGTTTTTATCATGAATAATACAAAATTTAATGGAATTATTCTTTGTTTTGATACTAGCCTTACCTGCATGGAAGTTAGGAAAAATTCTTCCTCTAATAGGTGGGATAAGTATTTGGAATTATTATTGGAGTTATCGTCGGAATAATATTGAAGGATAGAACAAAAATTTTTCTACTGGGGATTGCATTCACATCAAAAGGTTTTACAATATGCAGTTATTCTTTTTGGGATTTGGATTGAACCTACAGACTATTATTTCTGTTGGAAAAAACTTCGTTACCTATAATTATTGCCTCTATTGCAACATCTTTAGTAGTTGCCTATGTATTAGCTAAAGTTTTAAAAATTCCTAGAAAGATAGCTACACTTGTCAGGTGGGATCATCAATTTGTGGAGGTTCTGCTGTTTTGCAACAGCAGCTCAGTTATAGATGCTCACGATGAAGAAATTGCTCAGGCTATATCTGTTATATTTTTCTTTAATGTCATTGGCTGCTTTAATATTTCCAACTTTGGGAGAAATGTTACATTTTTCCAATGATGGTTTTGCACTTTTTGCTGGAACCGCTGTCAATGATACTTCATCGGTTACTGCAGCTGCATCTTCATCGGGACAATTTTCATAATACAGGAACTTTGGTCCTAGATTCAGCTAACTATTGTTAAACTTACAAGAACACTTGCAATTATTCCAATAACATTATTTTAGCAGTACACAATGCTAAGACTAATCACATATACAAAGTTTTTCTTTAAAAAGTTTTTCCTATATTTCATTGCATATTTTTGTACTGGCTTCAGTGATAACAACTGTTTGTAATTATTTAATGGTAAACGGATCTATAGGGTGGAGATTTAGCTATGATAATAAAGGAGCTTTTTCATGGTTTAAAAAGTGTTAAGTAAATTTTTATTGTTGTAGCTATGGTAGCTATTGGATTGAACACTAATATCGTGAAACTAATTCGTTCAGGGGAAAACCTTTAACACTTGGTTTTTGTTGCTGGATTTCAATCAGTTTGAGTGAGCATCATTTTACAAAAAAGTTTTAGGAATATTTTTAAATTTAAAAGTAAATTTTAGGAGTTTTATGTAATTTTTCTTACAATATGTAAACAGCTCTTGTTGGAGGATATATAGCAGATAAGAAAAAGTCCAGCTGGAGTTTATGCTAGGGCTTTATTTGCAGTTGCAACTCTAATATAATATTTGACAAGGCTCTGTTGCCAACTTATTTTTAAATATATTGCACAAATTTCAGCAGGAACTTTTATAGGTTCAAAATTTCGTTCAGAAGATTTGAAAGCTCTTAAAAAGTTATAATCCCAGGTTTAGTAATGGTTACATTAATGATTGGATTTAGTTTCATTCTCTCATATATTATGTCTCATAGGTATTGATACTGTAACTTCATTCTTTGCAACAGCTCCAGGAGGTGTAACAGATATATCATTAATTGCTTATGATTTTAATGCAAATACTTCACAAAGTAACTTTATTTGCAACTTATAAGATTGATTTCAGTAATTAGTTTTTGTGCCGTGCAAATGTTATGACTAAAATATAAATTTTAATCCAAAAGATTGAAAGTAAAAATAAAAATGAAATAAAAAAATAAATCTTTATTTTTTTACAATATTATATGGAATAATTGGAGGTTTTATTGGATATATTTTAAAAATTCCATGCAGGAGCTATGAGTATTTCAATGATAGCAGTAGCCATCTATAATATGAAAACTCAAAGGTATATATACCTATCTCTTAGAAAAATTATTCAGGCTTTGGGTGGAGCTTTATTAGGAGCTAAAGTTATGATGTCTGATGTCCTTGCCTTAAAAAATTTAATTTTTCCAATTTTATTAATTATTGTTGGATTTTTGTTTGATGAATGTTTTGATAGGAGTTTTTCTTTATCGAACTACAAAATTTTCTCTTACAACCTCTCTCTTATCACAGCTGCTCCAGGGGATGTCTGATATTTCTTTAATGCGAGAAGATTTGAGCTAATGCTCACAAGTTTGCATCTATGCAATTTTTCAGAGCTATATCTTTATTGTTGAGTTTTATCTATTATTATAAAAATTTTTATTTACATAAGTTAAAGAAATATTTAAAAAGCAAAAGTGAGATACATCTTAAATGTTTGAAAAATATTTAAGATGTATTACTTTCCCAAAAACCATTTTGTATCATTGACGCAAAAATGAAGGGGCATAATAAATTGGAATATAATAGATTTAAACAAGGGGATAAAAATGGGAGACAGTTTATCAAAGTTGAAAAATTTAAAAAGCACTAGCAAAAAGATACAGAATCAGTGAGATATTCAAAGGGACTAGCAATTTTATTTTTTGATGCTTGGAGTAAATGCTTTTTCGGAAGAAAATGTCGAAGACCATAATCCAAAATCAAAACACTACAGATGCAGACGGAAATAAAAATGAAAATTCATCTGACAGTATAAAGTAAGATTCAGATCAAATCAACAGCTACGAAGTTAAAAAGAAAGATTAGAACAAATAAGAAAATGAAAAATCTAACAATAAGTGGAGATCTATCTGTTGGATATAACAGAATGAATAGAAGATTTTTAGTTTGTTGATGAAATATTTGGGCTAAAGCAAAATATTATACTTATAGCAGTAGGATTAAAAATGAATTATCAAAAGAAATTAGATTGAGCAGAGATTTCTCATTTCAAACCTTATGCACAAGCTAAGAGTGGAATATGGAAAGTATCAAAGATAAAGAAAAATCTGGAGAAATGAGCTTGAAGTAAAAGCTAATGAGTTATTATTCAATAAAACCAGAAGCTGGAGCGGAATTAATATTCAAATATAACTGGATCATACAAAAACAGTAAAAAGCAGTACTATCAGCAGCTTATGAAAATGAATTAGGAAAGATAGCAGATGGAAGAAATCAAGCTAAAGGTAGCGGATACATCAGCAGAGTATTTCAACATAAGAGGCGAAAAAGAAAATAGAAGGAAACATTACAAAACAGATTTAAAAATAGGGTAGATAATTCCAAGTAGGACTAACAGCTAATGTAGGATATGACACTAGAGGTCAAAACATTAGAGGTGGAGTTGGAGTGAGATTTATTTTCTAATTAAATTAATAAAAGATTGATACTAGCTCTACTAGCAACGACGAGGATGCTCCCTTAAGTGCTAAACGTTTGCTGACGGACGACAACTCGCTTTTGCTCAAAACAATGTCAGCTCCCGTTTTAAACACTCTAGCATAGCACTCTATACAGATAGCTCCATTCATCGTGTCATATTATCAATTATTATAAAGTTATTTATAAAATATTTATAGAATAAATTATTTACCCATTAAAGAGCCGTCGTAAGTGTTGCGACGGCTCTCTAATAATTATTCTTTAACGAAAGTAGATTTAATAAATAATTCATCTAATTGTTTATTATCAACGATATGTAGGTAGCTTCTGATCATCAAGCATTATATTAGTTTTAGGAAAGGAATTACATCTCTGTTGATTCTTCTTTTTAGCATTACCATAAGCCATCTATCAATTCCAGCTAATCCACCATAAGGGAGGAGCCCCGTATTTGAAAAGCGTCTAAGAAGAAACCGAATTTAGTTTTGCTTCTTCTTGAGTTAGACCTAATCTATCAAACACCATAGCTTGAATTTGTGGATTAAAAATTCTGATGAATCCTCCACCAATTTCTGATCATTCAATACTAAATCGTAAGTGTGGTTCTGATATCTTCGGTTTGTCCACCTAAGAATTTATCTAGTCTTCATGCCTTTATTCGAAGTAGATAGGTGATGTTCAGCCTTATATCTTTTTGTTCTTCTTCATCAAATTCAAACATTGGGAAGTCAACAACCCGCAAGAATTTAAACTCATCTTTATTGATAAGTTCTAAATCTTTTCCAATTCTCAATCTCAATGCACCTAAAGCAGCAGTTTACAACTTTTTCTTATCAGCTACAATAAAATTACATCTCAGTCTTTGCTTCGGTTTTTCAATAATAGCTTTTCATTTCATCTTCATAAGAACTTGCTAATGGGAGAAGATATTCCATCAGCACCAAGTTTTATATAAGCAAGACCTTTTTGCACCAAAAATATACTTTTACATAATCTTCATATTCAGCTATAACTTTTTCTTGAGAATTTTTCACTTGCATTCAGACAACAACAGCCTTAACAAGTCCACCATTTTTGAACTGTTGAACTGAAAGCCGAGAAAGCACTGTTCTTAACAATTTCAAATATAACTCTCCGAATCTTAAATCAGGTTTATCAGAACCAAATCTATCCATAAGCTTCTGCGTGAGGCATTCTTTGGAAAGTATAATTAGCTACTTCTCCTGTTACGTTTTTGAAAACATACTTTTGCAAGACCTTCAATTTCATTCATTACATCTTCTTTCTCAACATGAATGACATTTCTATATCAAGTTGAGTAAATTCAGGTTGTCTATCAGCTCTTAAGTCTTCATCTCTGAAACACTTTTGCAATTTGGAAATATTTTTCAACTCCACCTATCATTAAAAGTTGCTTGAAAAGTTGTGGTGATTGAGTGTAGAGCATAAAAAGTTCCAGCATTAATTCTACTTGGCACTAAAATCTCTTGCACCTTCAGGAGTAGATTTTGTTAGAACTGGAGTATCCACATCTAAGAAACCTGCTTGATCCATATAATTTCTGATTGACATTATCATTCTGTGACGCATTTTTAAGTTATTTAGCATTTTTAGGCCTTCTGATATCTAAGTATCTATAAGTCAATCTCATATTTTTCCTTAAATTATCATCAATTCCAGAAATTTGGAAAGGTAATGTATCACAGGCATTTAAAATTTCAAATTCTTTTGCAAAAATTTCAATTTCCCTGTAGGTAAGTTAGGATTTTTATTGAGATCTTTCTCTAACTTCTCCAACAACCTTAATTACACTTTCACTTTTTACTGTATTTCATCAGCTAATTTTGATCCAGTACATCAGTAGTAAAAACTATTTGAGTTTTTCCTCTCTATCTCTTAAATCTATAAAAGTTAGACTTGTGCTGACATTTCTTTTTGTGTCACTCAACCAGATAGAGTTACGATTTCTCCAATATTTTTGATTCTTAATTCTCTCCTAGAATTGATCTGTATCTTCATTTTACATTCTTTCACTTTTTCTAAAATTTCTTCTATTTTTAATTTCTTCTTATTCCACGAGTTTCAAAGTAAAAGTATAACACCCTTATTAAGTTCATCTTCTCAAGAAATTACACAATACTTCACAGCAAGCTTATCAGCCTTTTTCATATGAGATTTCCCTACCCTTAGACGAAAAATCAATATGAACTTTCAAATCACTTTTTCTTAGATTTTCAGCAATATTCATAGCAGTTTTCTATTGTAGTATCCCAAGCCATATGCAATATAAACATCTAGTGTATTCTTAGGATAATCATCTAAAAGCATCATCAATTCTCTCTACACACAGCTGCAAAACCAACAGCAGGAATATCCTTATCTCCTAATTCTTTTAAAAGATTGTCATATCTACCGCCACCAAGGACTGTTCCTTGAGAACCTAATTTATTAGTTACAATCTCAAAAACTGTACTTGAGTAATAATCAGAGTCCTCTCACAAGAGTTGGATCTTCAGTGTACTTCACTCAAAAATATCTAAATATTTTTACTTCTTCATAGTGTTTTTCTTTCGTCTTCGAATAAGTAATCAATTATACTAGGAGCAGCTTTATAAAAATCTTTATGCCCATCAACTTTACAATCTAAAAAGTCTAAGAGGGTTTCTATTTATTCCTATCTCTACAATCATTACACTATCATCTAAGTGAGTTTGAAAATGTTCGACCAATTTTTCTCTATAAATTGTACGAGATCCTTTTGAACCAACAGAATTAATTTTAACTTCAAAATCAGTTATACCTAATTTTTCAATAAATTATATCCCATTGCAATAACTTCAGCATCTAGTATAGGAGTTTTTCTCCGAATACTTCCACCTAATCCTGATTAAATTCTCTTTGTCTACCTGCTTGAGGTCTTTCGTATCTAAACATTGAGCCAGTTATAATAAAACCTTGCAACGTCTTCTTTTTGCATAGATTGAGTGTTCAAGATAACATCTAACCATTGAAGCTGTGTTTTCTGGTCTTAAAGTAATAGAATCTGTCCCTTTATCTTTGAAAGTGTACATCTCCTTTTCAACAACATCTGTAACTTCTCCAATACCTCTTTTGAAAAGTTCAGTTTCTTCAAAAAATTGGTGTTTTGCATAGAAGTAACCATAGTTCTCAAACATTTTTGAGTTACATTTGAAATATAAGTATATTTTTGCTTCATCACAATAATATCTTTTTGTACCCTTAGGTGCTTTAATTAAATTCATACTTCCTCCCTATTCTTCATTCCTAATTTATTTAGTTTTTCTGCAATCAATTTTTCATTTTTATTATTTTTGTGGTTTTATAATATTTTTCTTTTTATTCATATACTTTTGTTTGATAAAGTTTTCCAGGATAAGCATGAGGGATATTTATACCCAACATTATCATAACAAATGTTTATAGGAACTTCTTGTAGTTCTCCGTTTCTAATATCAGCTAGAGCATTATCTATTGCTTCCATAAACAGAAATTAGATTTTTGATGGAAATTGCTAGATAAACTGTAGCGTGTGCTACAAAATAATTCTAACCTCAGGCATACCAATTCTTTCTACAAGCATTCATTTGCAGCATGTGGCAACGAGTAAAGCCTCAGGGTTTGCCATTCCAATATCTTCACACCTCAATAAATAATCTGCGAGCCATATATTTTTGGATCTTCTCCACCATCTAAAAAGCCTAGCCAACCAATAAATTGCTGCATCAGGATCACTACCACGAACAGATTTAATAAAGCTGAAATCATATCGTATTTATCTTGCTTTTTATCAAAAGGAAACCTGCCTTTCTTTGAAAGTTGAATAAATTTCTTCTTCGTTCATTTGAGAATGAATATTATTATAAAAGCTCAACATAGTTCAAAAGCAATCCTATGAATCTCCTGTGAAATATCTAAAAATAATCTCACGAATCTTATTAGGCATTTCAATTTTTAAATTATCTAAAGCCTTTGATATAATTTTTGAGATATCATCATTAATTAAAACTTTAAATTCGAAAATCATAACTCTTGATAAAGAGCATTGTTGATATTATGTAATATGGATTTTCAGTTTATTTGCTCCGATTAGAGTTAGAGTTCCGTCTTCTGTATAAGATAATAAAAGCATCTTGCTGATTTTTATTAAATCTATGAATTTCATCTAAAAATAAAAATTGTTTTTATTGTAGAGTTCGATATTTCTTTTGCTTTTCTCAACAACTTCACGTATATCTGAAACATTTGCAGTCGTTGCATTTAGTTTTTCAAAATTACAGTCTAAAGTATTGAAATAATTTCTCCCAAACTACTTTTCCCACAACCAGGTGGATGTAAAAAATCGCATTAGATAAAGGCATTGTTTAAAATTAATCTTCTTATCATTCCATCTTTACCTAATAATTTATCTTGTCCAACAAAATCATCTAAAGTTTTTGGTCGTAATTTATATGCAAGGCTCAACATTTTTATAATGAAATAAATTCATAGCTTACACCATCTTAAAAATTTTATTCTACATTTTACCATGCGGGAAATAAATTTAAATATTTTTATTCTGTCTCTTGCATATAAATATTTTTAAATAAACATCTCCATTAGAGATGTGTAAGTCCTCTAACATTAGAATGAGTTAGAACAGTGTCATACTCTTGCAAAGAGGAATCACTGGCATAGTTTCTAAGAAATCTTTCATTGACAATATTTGCACGATATTTTTCATTAATATAGTTATAAAAATCATTTTATACTGTTTGTTCCCAACTAAATATTTTTCGATTTTTAAATGTAAGTGGAGCATCAATGTTTGAAGTGACTCTAACGGTATTTTAAAATTTGTAATCCATTCTTTTACTGTGGATAAAAAGTATTTTTATCTATCAAATTACTATCATAATAAGCAGTATAAGGACTTCTGAAAAAGTTAAAAATGCTCCTTATTTTTCAGATTTTTCAAAAATTTGTTTTTGCTTCTTCTAAAGTTTGAGACGTAGGATGTGAATGTTCAAAGATAGAAGGAGAATCATTTTGTAAATAATTTTTCCCATAAATTCTGGATCACTTACCGAATATAATAATCGTTTAAAGTCTTTATTTGCAAAAAAACTTTTCCTTTGTTTCATTAAGATTGAAATAAAATAATATTTTATAGTTTTTAAACTTCATCATTTCTGGCAAACTATTTGCTTGTTCCAATCTATCATAAGGCAAATCATAAAATGGAGCTCCCAAAAGTAGTCTATTTCATAACGGGAAACATTTCATAAGCCATAATTTCATTTTTCAACAAGAGAAATTTTCACTTCTTTCAGTCTAGTATTGACACTATCCCAATAATTTTCATTTTTGTAAAATGATTTCATCTTCGTTAAGATTAAAAGATTTTGAAAGCTTCATTCACAATGTTTTTAGTAGGGGCTAAATTTTATTTTTCTTTTCTTGTTGGAAAAATATTGGATTACTAACATATTCATCAAAATTTTTGATAGATTTATTTAATTGAACTTTTTAAAAATATTTCCATCAGCTTTAATCCCAACTGAAGTCTTATCTAGTGTATTTGAAAAATCTTTTTGCACCTTTTATCACAAACATTTTTAAAATTTCATCAGATTTATTCACAGTCGATAAAGTATCAAAGCCAACTTTCTAAAATAAGTTTCTGCAGTTATTTTTCTCCGTCCTCCATTTCAAATCGTCTCTCAAAGTGAAGACCATTCTTTAAAATCTTCTGAATATTTCTATCTTAGTTACAGAAACAAGTTTTACTCCATTTTCCTTTAACTCAGTTAAACCCTCAAAAATTTGTGTCAACAGGCTCTTTCATTTTTAGAATACAAATAGATGTCAAAATTATATTCTTGTTTAGGCATAACCGTGTAAAATATTTGCTCAACTTTTTATTTTCTTCTTTTCTCATCTCCACAAGAGACACATGTTAAAATACAAACAAAAAATAAATTTTAAAATTTTTCATTTTTACCTCATAATACTTTTAATATAATTTATTAATATATTTTAACATAATTTTTAATAAAAATTTTTTATCTATAAAATATTTTGTTTTATGAATACATTGACAATTCAAGATATTTGATATATTATAGTAGAGCAGTTAAGTGTATGCAAACAAATATTTTTAGAGTGACATTAAATGAAAAAGTTTTAAAATCTTTAATTGCTTTTATTTTTGTAGTTTTGCTATTTATTGTTTAGTTTATCTTCTATTAATGTAGAAGCGAGCTCAAAGAAAAATATGATTCTTGGCAAGCGGTCGTCAAAAGATATGAATATTGAATTTCAAGCTGCTAAAAAGCAAAAAGTAGAAGAAGGAAAAATGATGAGGCTTATAATGCAATGAATAGAGCATATTTTGGGTATTATGAAGTTCAAGGTTTTGATGTAATGGTAAATATTGCTGACAAAAAGAGTAAATGAAATTGAGGGCTACTTTCCGTAGAATAAAACATACATTAAAGGGAAATATTCAAGGAAATGTATCTGAGTTAGATAAAAGAAATAGATACTCTTGCAATAAAAAGTTTATAAAGATGCTATGGTTCTAGATGGTGTAGCAGCAGAAGATGATCCTGATGATGTTGGAAAAATTGTTTTATCCGATGGAAAAGTTGTATCAGGAAGTGAAGCAACAGTTAAATTAAAATCTTTCTTTGCATCGTTTGGTTTTACTTTTTAAGAGGAAAAGTTAGAAGCAATTTTAGTTGTTGTTGCAATCGTAGCTTATCTTGTTAAAACTGGAAATGAAAAAGTTATGTAAACAAGTGTATGTAGGTATGGGGAGCAGGAGTACTTGGATCATTCTTACTAGCATTCTTGATAGATATTTTGCTTGGCGGAGTAGGACAAGAAATGATGGAAGGAGTAACAATGTTCCTTGCAGTTGCAGTTTATTCTGGGTAAAGTAACTGGATATTATCTCGTTCAGAGGAACAAAGCTTGGTCAAAATATATTAAGTCTCAAGTCAAAAATCAATTGATCAAAAACAGTGGAAGAGCTTTGATATTTTCTGCATTCTTAGCAGTGCTAAGAGAAGGGCAAGTTGAGTATTGTTCTACAAAGCAATGTTAACTGGAGGGCAAACAAATAAACTTTATGCTTTTTATGGATTTGTAGTAGGAACAATTGTATTGGCTATTATATATTATATCTTTAGATTTACAACAGTTAGACTACCATTAAAGCCTTTCTTCAAATTTACAAGTATAATGTTATTCGTATTATATATATACATTTATAGGAAAAGGTGTTGTTGAACTTACAGAAGCAGGAGTAATTTCTGGAAGTACAGTTATACCTACTATGAACGAGTTACCAAAATACTTGGCTTAATCTATATGATAGAGCAGAGACATTAATACCACAATTGATGCTAGATTAGTGCATCTTGTTGGATGCTTTTTAAATAACTCTTTACATGAAAGAAAGGCAAAAAGAGAGCTGAGGCACAACTTTGCAGCTGAAAGTAAACAAAATTAGTTAGTTTTAAGTTTTTATTTAAATAAATTTATAAATTTTTAGGGAGGTATTTTATTGAAAAATTGGAAAATTTTAGCATTAGGAGTTCTAGCATTAGGACTTGTGGCATGTGGAGAAAAAGGAAGAAAGCTAAACCAGCTGAACAGCCAGCTGCAGAGCTCAACAGCTCCTGCAAGAGCAGCACCAGCTGAAGCACCTGGAGAATCTGGATTTGCTGAAGTACCTATAGATGAAACAGTTGTAGGGAATCTATCAAGTAGCTGCAGTTTGTTTTCCAAGCTGTTGATATGATTCCAGAAGGAAAACAACCAGCTGCTGCTGAGATCTGATATGCACTTAGAAGCAGATATTCACTTATTGCAAAGCTGCTAAAAATATGGATTTGGAGACGGAGAAGATATTTGGCCAGCTTACTTAACAGTTAATTACAAAGTATTATCTGAAGATGGAAGAAAGAAATCACTTCAGGAACATTTATGCCAATGAATGCTGATGATGGTGCTCACTATGGAATAAACGTTAAAAAGGATTAATCGCTATCGGAAAATACAAATTACAACGAAATTAAAGCACCTACTGATTACTTATTACACGTAGACTCAGAAACTGGAGTTCCTGCTGCAAAGACGAGTGGAGTTGCTGCTGCTGAAGAATTCTTCAAAACTCAAACAGTTGAATTTGATTGGACTTATACTGGAGAACAATTACAAAAATAAATAATTTTTCTCTTAATAAAAATAATAAAAAGCTTCTCATAATGAGAAGCTTTTTATTTTATATATTATTTTTACTAATTTATATACATATTTATATTTTAAGTCAAAATTAAGTCTAGTAAAATTTTTAGTTAGTTGCTTTAAATAAGTTTTAATTATTCCCTCGATATGTCCATTGATATCGTTTTGTATAAATGGCATAAAATCAAAGTTTTTATTATCGGATTTAGCCTTATTATCCATTTTACTTATGTTTATCCGATTTTTGCAAGCATATTGCAAGCACGCTTCATCTTCTAAAGCTTATCTTAAATATTCACAGTATATATCTTACCAACACCTGAAGTTTTTATCAATTCTCCTTCGTTTTCTTGTAGTATTTTTCTTGTACTGATCAGCAATTTCTTCCCTAAGTTGTCCTGTTGAAGTATTTACTCCCCAGTGAGTAATCTCTTCAGCTGTGGCAATCTATATTTATCAGATGGTTTTATTTAACGACATTTTTAAAATCTTCCGTTTGTTCCACAGTCGGCAATAATTCCACTACATCAATCAAAAAGGTTTCATAGAATTTGAAAATGTTCTCCAAAGTGAAGACTTGTTATATATCTACCACCAAAAACGATATGAAATCTTGTTCCAATTTATTATATCTTTTTCTATAAGTTCTTCTCTAAATTCACAGCTTAAATTATTAACATTTTTCTCTAGTTTGCTTTTTGTCAAAATGACTAATAAATTTCCTCAAGTATTTATTTTTCCATTCTAAGCCTATAATCATTACGAGGAAGATTCATCTATCGAAATCTTGTTATCATCCTTTTCACTTGAAATCTATTTTTAAGCTCTATTTTTCTCATCTTCCTCAAATTTATAAACTCCTCCAACAGGTTGATATTTCCCAGTTCCTCTTTCATTCTTAACTAATAGATATTTATCCCTATTTTTATTCTGTAGAGGTACGCAAAGAAATTCTAATGATAGTATTGTACTGTTGTGAAAACCTCCCTCTTTTTCAATTTCTTTTGAGACATCTTCCAATCTGTTGTATCTAAAGCATCTTGAATCGAGATGAAGAGTGCCAACGAAAAACCCAAAAGTAAACCAGCAATACTGCTCCCTGCAGGCCACTCAGTTAATCTCAAAAATAACCATCGTTACAATAAGAATAGTGATATTATAAACATAATAGCACTTTTTACAATTTTCATAGTATTACCCTCTACCAATCAGATATGTTTACTCTCTCTTTTTGCAACACACATATTATCTTTTATAATGTAACATTCAATATAATGATTACCCATAAAAAGTTACTGTGTTCAACTATTGTTTTCCTTTTTCAACAATTTGCCCTCTAATTTGATTCCTTCTTTCTGCTTCTGGATACACATTTTTAACTTTCCAAAAATTTTATATGGTTGTGGACAATCTGTATAATCCATGGAACAACAATTTCAAAATTGTAGAGGCAACCAGTGTCATAATACAGATAAAAATTCAGTTAGTAACTTTGGTCTCCATCCGTTGCCACTAACAATACATGACACTTTGCAGTTGTACGATAAACTTAATGGATATGACTCTTCAATATATTCCTCCAGTATCAGAAAAAGAACAAATTGATCTCAACTACTCTCTTTTGATTCATACTTTTGCTATTTCTGTAGATTGCTCGCTCCAATAATCGTGATTGAAAAACCATACCTATCTTGAATTGCATCATCTTTAGTACAATCATCTTTGAACAGAATCTCAAAGATCCTCTAGTTTTGCTCTTAAAGGCGTTTTTCAATTAGTCATTCGCTGTATATCACTTTTTCTAGAGGTTAAATCTCTCCCATTATCAACGGGTGCCGATGACACATCGTATTTATTTCAAGACGTTCTACGATTGACTTCATCGTATAATAGAATAATTCATCAATTCGTTCATATGAATCTTCTAATTTTCCTCCACAAAACAGTTTTGTAGAAAGTCCCTCGGCATATTTTTCCAAATTTTCTTGACTTACAAAAACATTTTTGATAAGCGTACTATTTTTCTAAAGCTTTTTCCCTGAATTACTATTTTGGGTTGTCAAACCATTCGGATAATCCATAAGTTCCCTTTCCGTCCAATCAGCTCCAACATCGTTCATAAACCCAACTATTATTCCATTTATCATATTCTCGTCTATAAATTTGCAGAAATCCACATAATATCCATCATCATGAATTCACACACACAACTTGTTTTAACTTCGGTTCTGTATTAAACTTCTTCGTTCTTCTTTTAAGTGCATTTGCCACCATATTTCTATGTAGCCTGTGCTCCTTTATCTCGAAGATCGGACTTATCAAAAATAATGGCAACTCAATATCATAATCATCATCTTCGTTCTGTCAACAGTTGACGATGCAACGCTACCTTGCACCCCTTTTCGCTTTATGAATAGGATGTCTTATTTTCTTCATTATACTCTTTCAATCCATCTTTAGAGTCCTCGAATATTTGAGTTCTTTTTAGCTTATGCAGATTAGTTTTGATTCCTCTTGAGACAAAACAACATAGGAGTCATAAAATGTGTTAAATTTTGATGATAAGTCATACATCATCCTATACCTCCCTTTTTAGATTATCAGAATAAATCCTATATAATTCTAAAAGCCAAGCATATAAACCGCCATTGCAATTGCCAAATCTTCCGGTGCGATATTCTGTTCTGATGCCAGTGATTTTTAATTCATCATGTAACCGTATCGTGCGGAACGATTGTTCCTTCTAAATCTTTTACCACTTTTTCAATAACAGATGGTAACACTCATACATCTGATAAAAAGCATCTTCTTGTCCTGTTACAAAGCATAAAATTGATCAAGACTGACTCTACGAATTAGTTCAAGCCTACTTTCTTCTTACTCAACAGTCGTCTCCCATTTTTATATTTTTGAGAACGCTGTGCAATCGCTTCAACTAAGAAACAAGCACGAGTCATCATCAGTCAACAGTTGATTCTGCATTTTTAATAAATGTTTTCCAGCTGAAGCTGAATTCATAGGTATTATGTTTTATTCTTCATTTCTACATATACCGTTATGACTACCAGCATTAGAATTTTCATTCCCTTCTCATTTTCGATATAACATCCCAACCACCTTCTTCGCCATTGGGCGGAACATAAACCAGTTGCTATATACTGAAAAATCCTCTGATGGAAGTATCCTATATCATTATTGTGGATTTTATCACGTTGGCGAAAAATTTACAGTACCCGATCTCCTTCCAGAAGCTGATACACTGTCTTGTAAATAAGTTTTTATCGGATCGATAATATTTTTGTTGAAACGTTTTAGAATCGAAAGATTCCACTTTTCGCCATATTTTCAGTAGTAGATTTCACATAGTTTGTAAAATCTTCTTCTGTTATAAAAGTTAAATTCACATTATAATTCCTCAAGAGCTTCTTTTATTTTTAATGCAATATCATATCTAAATTAACAGGACAGCATTCCCAACTTGTTTATACTGTTGCCTATACTCACAAAACTGATGTCATCCGGAAAACTTTGACATCTTGCAGTTTTCCCTAATAGTAAATAGGCTGGTTCTAATGATGGCAAGCGATCCGTCTGCCTGACTTGGTGAAGTCAATCACAGTTAACGAAGAGCTCGTCTAAACTCAATCTCATACTCCTGTTCACCTACCTTCCATATACCAACAGCTTTTCATATATTACTGCTATATTTTTAGGAATATCTCTCAATAACCTCCAGGAGGAACAAGCTCAAAAATTTTCGTTTAGATTCAGAATATGCACCCCTCACTCTTAGGGGCAATCCATGAAAACATCACGTAATACCAGGTTTATATACTTGTGTGGAGTAGGAAAAATCAAAAAAGACATTATATTAATCAAATCATTTCAATTCTATTGCAATAAGACGTTCTCTTTTTGCTACTCCATAATTCCAAAGCATTTAGTACACTGAATTGCATATCCTGAATTCTCAAAGATATCTGTAATAGTTTTAATATGCTCGACCTTTATCATGGGTAAGCAAACCTTTAACATTTTCAAACAAAAACATTTTGGTTGAAGTTTATCAAGAACTTTGCATAATGATAAAATAAATTTCCCCTTGCATCCTCTAATCCTAATCTTTTTACCTGCATAAGAAAAAGATTGGCAAGGAAACTCCTCCTGATAATAAATCAAGCTCCCTATGTCAAAATATTTCTCTAAATCCATCATAATTATATTAATGTCATCATTTATAACCCTCCAATTAGGACGATTATATTTCAATGTATCTAGAAGCTGCTTTATCAAAATTCTATCAATCCAATAGTTTTCAAATCCCTTTTCAATACTAAAAGCTAGTCCTCCTGCACCTGCAAACAATTCTATTGTTTTGAAAGCCTTAACTTCCGTTTCTGTGTTTGAGTATGAAATACCTCTCCTACATCACAATTCAAAGCAGTACATATTTTTCTCAATACTTTCAAAAAATGAGTTTCATCCCATAAAATATTACATTAAAACTATTCCCGCAGCCTCTTTAATTCAGTTTTGTTCCTTATTTTATCTATAAGCAATTTCCAAAAGATTATTGTAGCATAGACTGTCCCACTTTGTCCTCCTAAAAATAACACAGTTATAGTTTTGTCATATTATATCATAATTGAGGCAATTCATTCAACAAATCTCACCGTTATCATTAGAAAATCTCTCCATCTTTGTCGGCACAAAATAGTTAATGCATTTATAAATCTAGACCAAACATATCATTATCGCTCAATGTTCTTTAATTTTTCTACCTCTGCTTTAGTACAGAGATCCTTATTTTCAATCTAGTTTGTCTCTTAATATATTCATTAACTGATTCTTTTTCTCTGTTTTATCCTTACCAAGATACTCATTCATATTATTTTTCAGAGTGCTCAATTCATCATACTGTTTTAATAATGAATTGTGTTTCTTGAGTTATCTCCTTTGTTTAACCTGTAATTCTTTGGAATGCTCATTTAATTTCCTGAAAAGACTTTGCCTGATTTTGTCTTTAACTCTCCCAACACATATTTCAAGTGTGGAAATTGCTAGACATCTATTTCCTCACTTAGGATTTCCTGATAAACTTCTACGTCTTTTCGGTTCATCATTATATAAATTTTATCCTTCAGTTTTTGAATAATCCCGATAATGCTCTCTTTTTGCTGATACAGATTTGAATATGCTATACTTCCTTTATCCTCTTTTTGTTTTCCCATAGAAAGTTTATCGAATTCTTATTTCAATTCATGAAATGATATGAATTCCTTTTTCCAATGTTTCCATAGAGTAAAGCCTTTATCTCTTATTTTTAATATTTATCAGTTTTCTCTGTTTTTAGTATACAATATTTATAATGCGCAATAATAAATATAGGAGATTATAATATGAGTGAAAAATACTGTATCGGAAAGATTGAAATATCTTCGTTCCATAAATATACAGAAAGATTTTGCAGAATTTTTAGAATCCTCAGCCCTCCTCATTCTTGCATATGAAAATGGATAATCCTACAATAGATGTACTGATCGATATTGCTGATAAGATACAATGTATCTTTAGATTAGCTTGCCGGGACAGAGTGACTATACTTTCGGTCTTTCAAGTATTGAGAGTTTTGTATTTATGTATGAACTGGCAATGAGAAATCGGATTCCAAAAATAATTGTAGAAGATAAATTCCCAATAACGATATTGAAAACCGATGAAAATAAATGGAATGCTAAGACTTATGTGTTCTATGTGAATGACAAAAGGCATCCGTTTAATGCAGATTTTTGAATATTTTAAAGAGTATCCGATAATCTGTTCGACTTGGAGTCCTACTCTATTACAAAGAACAGTTCGATTCTATGAAAAATAAGTCTGTGAGTATTACTCTCTTCCACTAACACAGAAAGAGTTTGAAGAACTTTCAAGAGATGAGATTTTTCCCAGAAGAAAGATTGAATACTTGAAAGAATAATTTACTATAAAACAAATAGGTTATAAAAGAAAAGGGAAATATTTCATATGAGTTTTGAATCAATATATTCGTAATCTAAATCAAATAGATAAAGAACTTGCTGATTTGGAGAAAAACTTGACGAGGAATTATGAAGCTAATAAAACAAGAAAAATTAATGATATTAGCAATAGTACTAACTAAAAATACTTCTACCTTCTTCATATTCTTCTAAGATGAAACAAATACAAGGATATCAAAATGATATTGCCAAAATATCAAAACAAAAAGCTGATATAAATAAAGGATCATCCGATAAAAGAGATTGATGCAATGCAAAAACTTCAAAAGAACAAGTCAATGAGGCGATTGAGCAAAAACAGAAACATATCATATGAAAACCACATTAAAATTTTAACTACTCAAATTTCAAATTAACCAATTACAATAACGGAAATAGAAATATATGTTCTGATGAAACAAACAGAAATCACGATGTTTTCATCTCTCATCTTCTGAGGATAAAGAAAGTTTTGCAAATGACTTATATAATTCGCTAAAAATGCAGGTGTCAAAGTATGGTATGATGAACTATAGTATATCTTGGGGAGATAGCCTTCGTTCAAAAATTGATAACGGCTTAGAAAAATCAAAATATGGAATTGTAATATTATCTAATTATTATATATAGAGTGGACTCAATATAGAATTAGACGGATTATTTCAAATTGAAATGACTGGCGGAAAAACCATACTGCCTATATGGCATAATATCTCTAAAAAGAGGGTTCAGATTTTAGCTTCAACACTAGCTGGAAGAATGGCTTTAAATTCTGCATAGTGACGCTAATGAAATAGCAAAAGAACTCATCAAGATTTTTAAATCTCAATCAATAATCAATATTAATAGATTATTTTAAAAATCACCAAGAAGTATTTAAATTCCCTTGATGAATTTCCAATCTCCAAGCATTTTGCAAAGCTTCAACTCACAAAATGGCTATTTATAAACTTTAAAGCCTGTTTTTAACTACTCCCACTCAATGATTTGCTGGTGGTTTTAGAAGAAATATCGTAAGTTAATCTATTAACTCCTTTAACTTCATTCAAAAATTCTATTAGAGACTTTTTCTAAAAATTCATAAGGAAGATGAGACCATAGTTGCAGTCATAAAATCTATTATGTTGCAGATCTTAAAAACAGCAGTATATTCATAAGTTCTTTCGTCTCCCATAACTCCAACAGATTTTACAGGTAACAATACAACAAATGCTTGACTAACTTTATTATATAAATCAGCTTTTCTTAATTCTTCTATGAATATTGCATCAGCTTCTCTTAGAAATATCAGCCTTTTCTTTTTGTAACATCTCCTAAAAATTCTGATTCCTAATCCTGGACCTGGGAATGGATGTCTATCTACCATATAATCAGGTATACCTAATTCTCTTCCAACTTTTCTAACCTCATCTTTAAAAAGTTCTCTTAATGGCTCAAGCAATTTAAATTTTTAAATCGTCCGGTAAACCGCCAACATTGTGATGAGATTTTTATTGTAACTGAAGGTCGCTTTTACTGAAACAGATTCAATAACATCAGGGGTAAATAGTTCCTTGAGCTAAAAATTCAGCTCCTTCAATGCTTCTTCATTAAACACTTCAACGAATTCTTTTTCCAATAATTTTTCTTTTAGTTTTCAGGGATCGGATACTCCAGCAAGTTTTGATAAAAATCTTGCTTCTGCATCAACACATTTATATTCATATCAAAATTTTTAGCATAAACTTCCATAACTTGTTTAGCTTCATCTTTTCTAAGAAGTCCAGTGTCAACAAAAATACAAGTTAATTGTTTACCTATAGCTTTATTTATAAGAGCTGCTGCAACTGATGAGTCAACTCCGCAGATAATCCTAAAAATAACTTTTTATCTCCAACAGTTTTTGATATTTTTTTACAGTAGAATTCTATATAATTTTCCATTGACCAATTCTTTTCAGCTTTAGCAATTCCAAAAACAAAGTTTTTAACATTTCAAAAACCATGTTGAGAGTGTGTAACTTCTGGGTGATATTGAAAAGCATAAATATCTTTATTTTTCTATAGCAGCTATTGATGAATCAGTGTGAGCAATGATTTTAAAATCTGGAGCCATTGTACTAACGTGATCAGCGTGGCTCATCCAAACAGTTGTTTTATTTGGAACATTTTTATACAAAACATTTTCCTTTATCATCTAATTCAAGTTCAGCTTTTCCGAATTCTTGCTTATCAGCTCTTGCAACCACTCCACCATGTAAATGAGTAATAAGTTGCATTCCATAACAAAGACCTAAAATTGGAATATTTTTTCAAAAGTCTTTTTATCAAAGGTGAGGAGCACCTTCAGCACTAAACAGAAGCAGGTGCCACCAGATAAAATAATTCCTTTAGGCTCTCTTGCCAACATTTTTCAATGTCTTCATGAAAAGGAACAACCTCTGCATAAACTCCCATCTCTCTAACTCTTCGTGCAATAAGTTGGTTATATTGAGAACCGAGAGTCAACGATAATAATTCCACCTCATTTTTAATAACCTCCATTTTTAAAATTATATATTCTATCATATTTAATATAAAAAGTAAAAATATAATTTCAATTTCATTATTTAATTTTTGAATAATTTAGAATTTAAAGGATATCAAAAATTTTTGTTTGAAAAGAAAATTTAATTCAAAACTTTTACTAATTTTAATAAAATTTTGATATGGTAATATTCTGCAATTTATGCTAAAATAAATAATCAAACTTTTTAAGGAAGAAAATTATGAAAAAGAGAAAATCAAAAGAAAACCTATTAAAACTAATTGTAAATATTATTTTGTTTTTATTGTTATGAAAATTAGGTTTTGGAATTTTTGAGAGAGTCTACTTTAATGAGATTTTACTACAGAGCTCCTAATTTAGTTGGTTTGAGTTTGGAAGAAGCTAAAAACTATTTCAAAGTCTGCGATTAAATATACGTGAAATGGGAGGAGTTTATTCAGATTTACCTTATCGGAACTGTGGCTGCTCAGGAACCATCCAGAAAATACGATTGTAAAAAGAGCAAAGAAATATAAAAATCTGGATTAGTAAGATAATCCATCAGTATTTTTGGATGACTTAGTTGGAATGAATTATTTGGATGCCACTTCATTAATTACAAAATGGAATGACCGTAGGGTAATGTATAAAATCAGATTTACCAATAAACCAAATTATTGCTACATTTCCTAAAAGTGGTGAACCAGTTTCTAAAGGACAAAAATTTGATTTTTAATTAGTAATGGATTAGAGTAAGAAGGTGGAAAAAATTCAGAGAGTAATTATTAACAAAAATTCAAGGATTTTATTATATGAAAAGTAATAATGAAGTTTTTGAATGTAAATTGAGAGGAATTTTAAAGAAAACTAATAATAAATATAATTGTGTAGTTGGAGATGGAGTAAAAATTTCAGAAGATAACTCAATAATTGAGATGAAGAAAAGAAAAAATATGCTATATAAGACCTGTTGTTGCAAATGTATGATTACTTAGCAATACAGTTTCGTGCAAAACATCCAAAATATAGATTATGAAAGAATAAATCTTTTGTTGTTGACAGCTTTTTATTATAAAAAGTAAAAACCTTTAGTTATTATCAATAAGATCGATTATTTGTCTGATGAAGAATTAAAAGAATTGAAAGGAAAACTTTCCTATTTAAAAATATAGATGTACCTCTATTTTTAATTTCTTATCAGAGAATGAAGGACTTGAAGAAGTTCAAGAATTTTTAAAAGGGAACCACAACCGTTATTGGTGGTCCGAAGTGGAGTAGGAAAATCAAGTTTCATTAATTTTTACAAAGCGAAAATGGTTTTGAAAACTGGAGAAATTAGTGAAAGATTAAGAAGAGGAAAAGCACACTACAAAGAGATTCTAATATGATGAAAAATGAAATTAGGAGGAGTATATAATTGATACTCCAGGTTTTTCATCTATAGATATTCCAAAAATTGAAAACAAGAGATGAATTAATATCTTTATTTCCTGAATTTTCAAATATAGAATCATGTAAATTTTTAGACTGCTCACATATACATAAGCCAAATTGTAATGTTAAAAATCTGTTGAAGAAAATAAAAATTTCACGAGACAGATATAATTTTTCTATAAAAACTTTAGAAGTATTGAATGAAAATTGGAACCGATGATGACTGATCAAATTAAAAATAGCACCATCTATTTTATCGAGTGATTTTTCAAAACTTGGGGAAGAAGTGAAAGCTATTGATAAGGCTGGAGCAGATTATGTACATATAGATGTTATGGATGGAAACTTTGTACCAAATTTAACTTTTTGGACCTCCTATTATAAAATCTATTAGAAAACATACTGACTTAGTTTTTGATGTACACTTGATGATTGATAAACCTGAAAAGATACATCGAAGATTTTTGTTAAAAGCCGGAGCAGATATTGTTGTAGTACATACAGAATCGACTATACATTTACATAGAGTTATACAACAAATAAAATCTTTTTGGAGTGAAAGCTGGAGTTTCTTTGAATCCATCTACACCAGAAGAAGCATTAAAATACGTTATAAACGACATTGACATGGTATTAGTAATGAGTGTTAATCCAGGTTTTTGGAGGACAAAAATTTATACCGGCTGTCGTTGATAAAAATAAAAGCAATAAAGATGAGAGCTGATATTGATATAGAAGTTGATGGTGGAATCACTGACGAAACTATAAAGTTTGTGCCGATGCTGGAGCTAATGTATTTGTAGCAGGTTCTTACGTATTCTCAGGAGACTACAAAAAGAGAGAATTGAGATTTTTAAAAAATAAGGGAGGTAAATAATGACGGTAAACATCGAAAAAAGTAAACGAGGTCTTAGAGGAATACTACAAATTATTTTACAAAACAGAAGACATGGCTTTAAAGGAGGAATTAAAGCTTTAACACATACAGAGTTACACATAATCGAGATCAATTGGAGAAGACACTCAATTAACAATGAATGAACTAGCAGACAAAATAGGAATTACTATGGGAACTGCGACAGTTGCAATTTTCTAAATTATCAGATAAGGGGTACATTGACAGAGCAAGATCAACAACAGATAGAAGAAAAAGTTTTTGTATCACTTACAAAAGAAAGGAATAGATGCTCTAACATATCATGACAATTATCACAAAATGATAATGGCATCAATAACAGAAAGTATTCACCAAAGATTTAGAAAAATTTGTTGCTACATTTTGAAATGATATTAGAATCTTTAAGAAATAAAACAGATTATTTCAAACCTATGGTTATTACAGATTTTTAAAGAGGGACTAAGGTTTCTATTGTTGAAATAAAAAGGAACACCTATTGTACAAAAATTATTTCTTAAGTCACAAAATTGAAAAATTTTAGCCTTTTTAAAAGTTTTAAAAATCTAATGATAAATCACAGTTCAAAAATTGAAAAAGAAAACGGAGAGGTATTAACTCTTGACATCTTAGATGCAAAAATCTTATTGGAGTAAAGGCTGATTAATATGTTATATATATGGATGGTATATCTCTTTCAAAAAAATAAAGGAAGAGTTGAAGAAAACTTTAGTTAACAAAAGAATAAGCAGAATATTTAAAAACAATGAATATACAATATCATTTCATTTTGGAAAAATTGAACTTTTGTTTTCTTGTATACCTAGCTTTACCTATTTGCTACATTACTAAAAAGTAAGGAGCAACCAATTTTAGATATAGCTTCGTCAATAATTTCAAATTTAAGAAAAATCTTATGAATGCAACATTGACAGATATAGAACAACTAGGGGTTTGATAGAATCCTAGTTTTTCATTTCTCAGAATTAACGAATTGGGTGAGATAAAGAAATATAAAAATAATTTTTGAGTGTATGGGGAAATTATCAAATATTATTTTTCACAGATGAGAAAATAAAATTATAGATACTTTAAAGAGATTTCATATTTCAGAAAATATTGATAGGACTTTATTTTTAGGTGAAGAATATACAAGACCAAGTTATGATTAGTGCCTATTGAGCTAGATGAAAAATATTTTTTTAATGATGTTATTGAAAATTCAAAAATCATTGTCAGAAAAATTGAAGGTGTTGGAAAAATTTTTAGGTGAAATAAAAATCTTATGAAAAATTTGAAAATATTTTAAATGCTGATGTGAAAGCCAAAATTTATTTTAAAGATAAAAATAAAATTAGCAACAGTTTTTAAATTTAAATTTTGATGATTATGATGAAGTAAAAGAGTTTGAAAACTATGATGAGATGATAAATTTCTACATAGACTATGAACATACAACAACAAGTTTTATGTTACTTAAAAATAGATTAAATTCTTTACTTGAAAAGAAAAATTAAAAATTAAATAAAACTTTGACTCTTATAAAAATGATATTGAATCATCTCAATCAATGAATAAAATAAGAAGAAGGAGATATTTTAGCTTCGGTATTATATTCAGTAAAAAGGAATGAGTTCTGTAAAAGCTTACGATTTTTACAATAATAAAGAAATTGATGTTGAACTCGATCCTTTGATAAGTCCGAATAGAAAATCTTGATAGAATTTACAAGAAATATAATAAAAATGAAAAAGAGGACTTGCTAATGCTATAAGAAGAGAGCAAGAGGTCAAAGATGAAATTTCTTATCTTGAAAGTACAATATTATTTATTGAAAATAGTACAGATGTAATTTCTTTGAGAGAAATTGAAGAGGAACTTATAAAAATTAAATTATTTAAAAAGTTTACATACAAAAAGAAAAAAACAAGTTGAAAAAAAGAAGTTAGATACGGTCTTATTGAAAAATGAAGATTATTTAATTTTATACGGAAGAAATAACTTGGAAAAATGATAATTTAACTTTTTAAAAGTTTCAGCTAAAGATGATTATTGGTTTCATGTAAAAGATAGACCTAGTTCTCACATTATAGTTAAGACGGGAAAGTTGACAGACAAAACCATAGAAAAAGGCTGCAAAAGTTTCTGCATATTTTTCTAAAAGCTAGTCTTGGAGAAAAAGTTACGGTTGACTATACACTTAAAAAAATGTTTCAAAACCTAATGGAGCAAAACCCAGGGTTTGTTATTTATGTAAATCAAAAATCTGTGATTGTTGAAAAACAAAATTGGAAGAGATTTAAAAATGAGGAGGGATTATGTTAATAGATGATAATATAAGAAATATATTTGATTCACTTTATGATGGAATATTAATTATTGATAAAAATGGTATTGTAAAATATATAAATCCCTCTTATACAAGAATTACAAAAATTTCTAAAGATGAGATTTTTGGACAAAAAAACTTTTAGATGTTAGAAAAGATAGTCATCTAACAAAAGTCATGAGGGACAGGAAAAGAAGAGTTAGGTCAATATAGAACAATAAATAATATTAGGTATATTGTGAATATGACACCTATTTTTTTGAAAATGGAGAGATTGTAGGTGGAATATCTGTCGTAAAACGACATGACAGGATATTCAAAAACTTTGGATAAAAACTTTACTTATTCTTGATAATTTAAAAGAAAAAGTTAAAACTTTAAATAAGAATAGATATGATTTTAATTCGATTATTTCAGTTGATAAAAAAATAGTGTGGATCTAAAGAAATATTCTGAAAAAAATTTCTCAGAATGATTCTAATATTTTGATAAGTGGTGAAAAATGGAACTGGGACTCTATGCCCATGCAATTCATGGAAGAAGTAAAAGAGCTGATTCACCTTTTTATAGTTGTAAATTGTGCTACTCTTGATAAAAATTAATCTCGAGAAAGAGCTTTTTGGTATAGAAGAAGAAAAATTTTTAGATCTATAAGTAAAATTGGAATATTTCAGTTAGCTGACGGAGGGACTCTATTCTTAGATGAAATTTCTGAACTTGATTATTCATTGCAAACCAAAATAGATAGGGTATTACAAGATAAAAATTTAAAAAAATAGGAAGTTCTAAAGAAATATCAATAGATTTTAGATTAATTAGTTCTAGCAACAGAGATTTATTAAATTTAGTAAATGAGAAAAATTTGAGAAGATTTATATTATAAAATTTCGGTAATCCCTTTAAATATAATTTCTTTAAGAGAAAGACGTGGAGATATTCCAGTTTTAGCAAATAAATTTTTAGAGGACTTATGTTTAAAAATATAGAAGAGAAGTTTGTTTCTCTGAAGAGGTTATGAAAATTTTTAGTAAGTTATCACTGGCCAGGAAATATAACAGAACTTAAAAAAATATTGTAGAATTTTTATTTAATACAACAGAAGCATCAGTAATTTGTGCTGAGAATTTACCTGAATATCTAAATCATAATCAAAAAGTTGGAAAAATAAAATCTTTAAATGATTACTTAAAAAGAGTACGAAAAATATATAAAGAAAGTTTTTGAATAATTTTGAAGATAGTCTAGAGGAAAGAAATTGGCAGCAAAAAGTTTAGGAATTTCTTTAGCAACTCTGTATAATAAATTATCTTAAATTCTAAAAAAATTAGAATAAATAAAATAAATTCTAATTTTTAGAATTTTTATTCTTAAATAATTCAAAAATTAAATTTCAAAAAAATATTTTTACTAATATAATTCTAAAATTTTAGAATTTTTATAATTAAAAAGAAAAAATATATAAAAATAAAAGCTATAGAAAATTTTTGTATTAAGGATATATAAAAATTAGGGAGGGGTTTTTATGTTAGCTTTATTAGGTTTTTAACTGTTGTTGTATTACTAGCTGCCATAATGTCAAAAATTAAATCCAGTGGTGGCACTATAATTATTCCAATTATATTTGGTCTAATAGGAGGATATGGATTAGAATTACCGAAATTTATTTTTGGAAGGAATTAAATCAATTGCCCCAACAGGAACAATGTTTATCTTTGCAATTTTATTCTTTGGTATTTTAACAGATGCTGGAACTTTTTCAACCGATAATTGATAAAATTTTAGGGAAAAGTTGGAAAGGATCCTGTGAAAATTACAATAGGGAATACAGCTATTTTAGCAATGCTTGTTCATCTTGACGGTTCAGGAGCTGTAACATTTTTGATAACAATTCCTGCAATGTTACCTCTATACAATGCACTTGGAATGAGAAAAAACAACCCTAGCTACAGTTGTTGCATTAGGTGCGGGGGTTATGAATATACTACCTTGGGGTGGACTCAACTCTAAAGAGCTGCAACATCATTAAAAATAGATGTAACAGAATTATTTAATCCTTTGTTAATTCCATTTTTAAGTGGAGTAATATTTGTCCTTATTGTTGCATTCTATCTAGGAAAACAAGAAAAAGAAAATTTTTAACTAACCTTCATGAAGTTGAAATTACTGAAGATAAATCAGAAAAGAAAAATTACAAAATCATTATTTTTAATAAATGTAGCAATAATTTTAGTAACTATTGTATTTTTAATAAAAAGGAAAAGTAAATCCTACTGTAACATTTATGGTTGCTTTCTGTGTATTGCAATTATGATAAATTTCCCAGATACTAAAAAGCAAAAAGAAGTTATTGATAGTCATGCAAAAGAAGCATTGATGATGGCAAGTATTTTATTTGCTGCTGGAGCATTTATCGGTATAATGCAAAAATCTGGAATGATTACTGAAATGTCAGATTTCTTAGTTAAGGCTATACCAGTTTCATTAGGAAAATATTTGGCAATTTTAACTGGTGTATTAAGTATGCCTGCAAGTTTGTTATTTGATCCAGATTCATTCTATTTTGGAATTTTACCAATCTTATCAAATACTGCAAGTCAATTTGATGTATCAGCAATTTCTGTTGGAAGAGCTGCTATATTAGGACAAATGACAACAGGATTCCCTGTTTCACCATTGACAGGGTTCTACATTCCTATTAATCGGTTTAACTGGAATAGAGTTAGGAGAACATCAAAAGAAAAACAATTCCTTATGCCTTTTTAGCAACAATAGATTGTATTAGTCAGTTTGCAATTATAACTGGTGCTTTGTATAGATAATAAAAATTTTGTGAGGAGGAAGATGAGAAAAGATTAGAATAGCTTCTGGTGCAGGTTATGCTGGAGATAGAATTGAACCTGCAGTAGATGTAATGAAAAATGGAAATATTGACTATATTGCTTTTTGAATGTTTAGCAGAAGAACGATAGCAATAGCTCAAGCTGAAAAATTAAAAATCCTGACAAAGGGTACAATAATTTATTAGAAGATAGATTCAATGAAATTTTTACCTATATGTAAAGGAAAAACATAAAAATTATTACTAATATGGGAGCTGCAAACCCAATAGCTGCCATATTAAAGAGATAGCTCTTAATAAAAAAATATAAAAGGATTAAAATTAGCTGCTGTTATTGGAGATGATATATCAGATAAATTGGATAAATATAAAGAAAATAAAATATTGGAATTTGATAAAAAGTTTTTCGATATTTCTGAAAGTATAGTTTCAGCTAATGTATATCTTGGAGCAGAAGGTATTGTTGAAGCTTTAGAAAATAAAGCTGACATAATTGTAACTGGTAGATGTTCTGATCCATCATTGTTTTTAGCTCCACTTATGTATGAATTTGGTTGGAATAAAAATGATAAGGATATGATGGCAAAAAGGAATAATGATTGGACATTTATTAGAATGTGGAGCTCAAGTAAGTGGAGGATATTATTCAACGCCTACAGAGATGAAGTAGAAGACTTATGGAATCTTGGTTTCCTATAGCAGAAGTTTCTGAAAATGGAGATGTAATAATTACGAAGACAAATACAACTTCTGGAAAGGTAACTACTGATACTTGTAAAGAACAATTAATTTATGAAAATTCATAATCCAAAAGAATATATGACACCAGATGGTATTGCAGATTTTACAACAATTTCATTGAAAGAAATAGAAAATAAAGTTTTTCTTAACCGGAGCAACTGGAAAGAAAAACCTGCTACATTAAAGGTAAGTATGGGTTATAAAGATTGTTTTTATAGCAGAGGCAGCTATTAGTTATGGTGGATCTCTTGCATTCGAAAAAGCTAAAGACAAAAGTTATAGAAAAAGATTAGAAGCTAGAAAAATTTCTTTTGAAGAAAATAAGATTTGATTTTATTGGATTTAATTCTTTATATGAAAATAGTATTTCAAATAAAATTAGAAAATCAAATGACTATTCTGAAGTAAGATTAAGAGTTGCAGCAAGAACTAAAACAAGAGATTTGGCAAATTGTTGATGAAGTAGAAACTTTATATACAAATGAGTCCATCAGGTGGAGGTGGAGTAAAGTAGAAAGCAATTGAAGAGGTTGTTTTCTATTTGTTCTATTTTTGTTCCTAGAAAGATATTAATGTTGATGTTGTATATGAGGAGGTTTAAAAATGAAATTATTAGATATTGCTCACTCAAGAACTGGAGATAAAGGAAATATTTCAAATATTTCTCTTATCGTTTATGATGATTATTCTTTGATAAAAAGAAAAAGTTACAGCTGATAAAGTTAAAGAATATTTTTCTGATATAGTAAAAGGAGAAGTTGTAGATACAGAACTAGATAATTTATGGGCATTAAATTTTGTTATGTATGACGCTTTAGGTGGAGGAGTAACTCGTTCACTAGCTATGAGATAAACTATCGGAAAATCTTTATCATCTGCTTTTATTGAAATGGAAATTTAATTTTATATTTAATTTAATGTTGACAAACCAAATAAAAATGATAATATTATCAAAGTTATAAAACCATCAGAGAGATTGAGGGACAGGCCGTTGAGATCTCAGCAACCTGCATTTGTGTGGTGCTAATTCCTGATAGATGGAGAATCTTTGAATAAGTACTCTCTGTCTGAAAAATGATGGAGAGTTTTTATTTGATAAGGAGGAAAAATAATGAAAAATTTACATGACTTTACTTCTGAATTTGTATCACCTGGACATCCAGACAAAGTATCGAGATCAAATTTCAGATGCAATTTTTGAGATGCGTGCTGAAAAGATGATCCTAATTCGAGGTAGCTTGGAAGTATTTTTGTACGACAGGACAAGTTGTGAATTGGAGGAAATAACAACAAGTACATATATCGATGTTCAAGAGTATAGTTAGAAAAAATTGATGAAATAGGTTATAAACCAGGAATGGGTTGATTCAAATTGTGGAATTTTAAAATAGCATTCATTCTCAATCACCAGATATAGCTATGGGAGTTGACATTGGTGGTGACTGGAGATCAAGGAATAATGTTTGGAGGAGCTGTAAAAAGAAAACTGAAGAACTTGTACCTCTGCTCTTGTTTTATCAAGGAAAATGAGTAAAACTTACTAAAATGATGAGAGATAAAGAAATTTTAGTGGGCAAGACCAGATCAAAATCTCAAGTAACTTTAGCTTATGATGAAAATGGAAAGGTGATAATATATGTTGATTCAATAGTTGTCTCTGTACAACATAATGAAGATGTAACTAACAGAAGAAATCAAAACTGTAATTGAAAAAGTTGTAAAACCTAGTGCTTGAAAAATATAATTTAAGTTCAGACGAAATAAAATATTATATCAATCCAACTGGTAGATTTGTTATTGGAGAATGCTGCTATGGAGATACAGGGTTGACTGGAAGAAAAATTATAGTTGATACTTATGGTGGATATTTTTAGAACATGAGTGGAGGAGCATTTTCTAGAAAGGATCCATCAAAAAGTTGATAGAATCTGCTGCTTATGCTGCAAGATGGGTTGCATATTGTTGCTGCTAATTTGGCAGACAAATGTGAATTACAATTATCTTATGCTATAGGGTGGCACATCCAGTGTCAATAAAAAGTTGAAACTTTTGGAACAGCTAAAGTGTCAGAAGAAAAATTTCAGCTGCTGTAGCAAAAAGTTTTTGATTTATCTCCAAGAGGAATTGAAAAATCTTTAGAGCTAAGAGAAGGTAAATTTAAGTATCAAGACCTTGCTGCATTTGGACACATTGGAAAGACGGATATTGATATTCCACTCTGGGAAAGATTGAGTACAAGTTGAAGAATTAAAGAGCTATAAAATAAATTTTATAAAGTAAAAAGACTGGTGTAATTGATTGTTTTTATCAATTCCAACAGTCTTTTCTTGATTAAGAGAAATCTTATTATCCTTTGATATCGTACAGACACCAGTATCTAAGTATTCTTTTAAGTTTTCTAATGAAGTTTCGATCATGTTTGATGCAGCTTCATCAGTACTCTGAGATCAACGTGTGGAGTTACTAAAACTCTTGGGTATAAATCTAATAGTCCTATTGAATAGGATATTTCAGTTTCTGATTCCAACTTCTTTATCTGGGAAGTGAAGAAATAGTCAACTTCTCCTTCTGTTGTATCTATACCAGCAGCTAAATGTCCACTTTCAAGAGCATCTATGTGACAGCTTCAGGATCCAGTGATTTCCTCCCTCTTGCTACGTAATTAATTAATGTAGAATTTTCTTTCATTTTGCTAAAAATTCTTTTGTATACAATTTTCCATTTCTTTTATGAGATGGAACATATGTAAGAGTGTGATGTCACTTTTTGCAATTAATTCTTCCATAGAGACATGAGTAACTATGTATCTTCAACGCAGTTTAGGGAGGAACGTATCGTATCCAACAACATTTGCACCTAAACCTTTAAATAATTTTGCAGCTTCTGTAAAGTCCTATTTTACCAAGTCCTACAACTCCACACTACAGTGCAGTTTCCTAATTTCTCTTACTGCAAACATATGTTTATCAACTGTGAAATCTCTTTTCACTTAAATCAGCAGTATAAGGTAAAGCTCTCAATAAAGACATAGCTAATAGAAATCAGCTAATTCTGCAATTGCATTTGGAGAATAAGAAAAGGAAACATAAGCTAATTTAAATCCTAATTCTTTTTGCATATTTTACATCAATGTGGTTGAGTTCCAACAGTTCTAGTGAAATAAATATTTTTACTCCATAGCTTTTTGTAAAGATCTAAAACTTCTTTTGTTTGCGAAACAGTTTCTCTTAGTACACACATTCAAATCCTTTTGCTTTTTCAGCAGTTTCTCTACTGTTAAGATAATCTGGGATTAGCTCAATATCGTCAACAAATTTTTGTGTTTTGTTCGTAGAAATAAAGGAACTTCAACTTCTCTTACACCATAAAATAAAACTTTCATTTAAAAAATCCTCCTTGAATATAAATAAATTTAATTTTTAATAAATTATTAAAAGTAATACCATTATAACATATAGAGAAATATTCATAAAAATAGCAATACTATACACATTTTATATAAAGTTAGTAATAAGTAGATAATCACAAATATATGAAATTAATATTTTATAAATGAGAATATATATAATTATCTTTATATTTTACACCAACACTTATGATTTAAAACAAACATATTTATATTGACATATATATGATAGAATATAAAATATAAATGAAACAAGTTTATGTTTTATATTATTTATTTAAATATTTTAAGGAGGAATTTAGAATGAGTAAAGACTTTCAAACCCACTGTGTGAGTGCACAAGCACAAGTTAGCGTGTGATGCATTAGGAGTTAGATCAGCGGTGTGTGAGACTATTAAAAGAACCACAAAGAATAATAGAAATAACTATCGCCACCTGTAAAAGTGGACGACGGTTCTATAAAAAGCATGTTAAGGATACAGATCAGACTCCATAACGATGCAGTTGGATAGCACTGAGGAGGAATCAGATTCCGCAGAGCATGTAAATGCTGACAGATTAAAAGCAGTATCAATCTGGATGAGTGATGAAGTGTCCAATGTAACTGCTGTGTTCCTTATGGAGGAGGGAAAAGGTGGATGCTGTGAGATCGCTTCTGAATCATCACCAAAGAGAATTAGAACAATTATCAAAGAGGATGGGTAAGGAAGGATTATACACAGTACTTGGGAGAAAAGTAGATATCCCCTGCTCGACGTGAAACACTAATGGACAATGAATCCATGAAAGCTTGGATGCTACAAAGACGAGATTAAATAAATTAGCAAGACTCAAAACATCAGGTATTCACTGGTAAACCATTAACTTACGGGAGGATCTCAAGGAAGAAACGAAGCAACTGGATTTGGTGTTGCTGTAACTATGAGAGAAGCTTTCGGATCTTTGGGATCAGATATTTCTAAAAGAAACTATAGCAGTTCAAGGATTTGGAAACGCGTTGGAAAATATACTGTTAAAAATATCTTAGAAATGAGGTGGAAAAGTTGTAGCAAGTTGCTGAATTTGAGAAAAGCTAAAAGGGAGCATTTGCTATTTATAAGAAGCCAGTTCACATTTGATGAATTAGAAGCTGCCAAAGCTGCTGGATCTTTAACTACAAAGTTGCTGGTGCAAAAGAAAGCTAACTATGGATGAATTCTGGTCATTAAAAGTTGCTGGATTTTGCTCACATGTGCGTTAGAAAATGCAACTCAAGCTCACGAAAGCTGAATTAATGGCTCAGCTGGAACTGCAAAAGTTGTATCTGAAGGTGCAAATAAGATGAGAGATTACATTAGAAAGCTGACGAGTATTCTTTATAAAGAAACTGGTGTAGTAGTTACTACTGATCTCTTAACAAATGCTGGAGGTTACAGTTTCTTACTTTGAATGGGTACAAAGACTTATATGGATACTACTGGTCAAGAAAAGAAGTAGAAGAAAAAGAAGAAATAGCTATGGTTGAGACTTTCAAAACCAGTAAAACTGAGCACAAAGCAAGAGAGAGAAAGTGTGTCTTTCAGACAAGCAACTTATATGCACTCAATTCGAGAGAGATATATGAAGCTATGCAAAGTTGAGAGGATAGTTTATAACAATTCTTGGTTAGCTCAGAGCTAATAAAATAAGAAATAACGGACTAGAGTTATGATCAGATCTAGTTTTTATTACAAACTATTTAATTTATTTAATCTGCTTTAAAGGTGAAATAAAATAAACCTATCACTCCTTGAAATAACAAGTTAGGTAATTGGCTTGAAATGGTAAATTTCTAAAATATTGTTTTGTATAGGATGTGGTCAAATGCCAGTTGGAAGAGACTTTCCACTAAGTAAACAAGAGAATTAAGATTACAACTCCTTTATAAGTATAAGTCGTTCTCTATATATTTTTTCGGTGATTTAAAATAATTAATGAAATTACAACTGGATATATATAAATACAAGTACAGGTACAGAAATTTTTATGATTTGTTCCTTTTTCATAAAATTGATAATATAAAACTTTATAACTATTGAAACCCAAAATAACAATTTTCATATTTAATTCCTGTTACAAATTAAAAATTCTCCAACTATTGCAACTAAACCTATGGCAGTTGTCAAACAAGCTCCAGCGACACAAACAGCTAGAACTAAATTTCCATATCCACCTAATAAACTAAGATGTTGTTCATAAACAATTTCAATTTGTCTTGAGTTTGAAAAACAGTGTGCATCAAGCTCCGACATAAGCAAAACCACCATATATCAATGCTAAGATACTATTGCAGCTTGGTCCTGATTTAATCAAAAATTTCTTGTTTATGAGTTAAATCTCTTCCATATTTTATTGCTTTTAAAATTATTCCAGCATAAAACTATCAAGGGCGATTATCATCGTTTGATATCCTTCAAAAACCTTTCTTGAAACATCAAGGGATATATCAGATTCAATAGTTCAATCTGTAAAAATGCTCCACTTTGCTATAATTAAAAAATAGCAAGATGATAGTACGAATTAAGCCGAAAATTTTTCCAACTCTTTTACAGCTGTTGCTCTTGAAAATAAAGTGTAATTCAAAATAGGCAATTAGATAAATATATTTATAATTGGAGCATCAGGTCCGTTGTATAAAAATTTATTTCATAGGTAGTAGCTCCAGTTCTCTTGGAATTGCAAACACTCTGGGATACTATTGCTAAGATTACTATAATACCAAAAATTTTTGAAAAAAGTGGAGACTTTATTAGCAAAATCTTTTATTCCATTTCCTGCTATTGAAACAGATAAAATTCCTAAAAGGAAATCCCTCCCTGTGATAGTAAAAGCTAACATTGTTGTTATCCAGCTAGAATTAGTTTCATAATGAGCATTGGTGAGGAAAATTAAATTTCCTGCTCAAATAGCATATAAAGAAATTACAAATCAGTTAAAAGTACATCTTTGTTTTATACATTAATTTCTCATAAAAGTAAATAATAATCGGCATTATTATATACTACACTTTATTTGATATGTAAATAAAAATATTATAGATGTAATAAAAAGTGAAAGACTTCTAATAATAATAGAGCTTTTTCCACTAAAAGAAATTTATTCTATAAAGTGACTAAAATATTTTTTAAATTAATTCCTTACAAGCAATGGTTGGTCCTAAAATTTTTTAAAATTATCTATACTTTTCTTTTCAGCTAAGATTTATATTTTTATTTTTTATAAGCTTGATCAAAATATTTTTTTGGAGTATGTTCCATCAATAAATTCCAATATTTTGTCTTATAACCACTAGAAGCTCTAAAGATAGTGAACAGAAATATCAGTTGCCAGACTTTACAAACTTATCTAAAGATTTATATTTATCTGCATGAATTTTTAAATTTGAATGAGATTCAGATTTTTATTTTTAGTATCTTATCAAAAATTTCCATATTGACAGCAAAGGCACAGCTAGAAATTGCTTTTGCATTTAAACTCAAAGCTTTCAAGAATAAATCTGTTGCATTGTTGCGAGCTATCTTAAGAAAAAACTAAGTCAACACTTCCTGGATTCCTCATAATTTTTGATATCTCATTCTAAAATTTTAAGTTTTTATAATTTAATTTTACAGAGCCTAAATTATTGCAAGAATTTATGACATCCCTTTTTAAATCTAGTCCAATAATGAGCTCAATTCTTCTAAAATTTTTTGGAATAATAAAGTGCCAAAAGTTTAAATAAGATTTTCCCCAACCAAAATCCAAAACTTTGATATATTCTTCCAATGAGTTTCTTTTTCTTTCAGTTCTCCTATTATCATCAATGATTCAGTATTTGTTGGTTGTCTACATTATTACAATATTTTTATTAACTTTTCCATCTGGAACTTATCACATTCATTCAATTAAAAAATCGATTTTTCCTTCATTCAAAAATAGCTACTTTCTTGACCATTCAGATATCTTTCCTTGGATCTGTATAAAATCTGTGAAATTTTTCTAAATTATTTTTTAAATTTTCTATTAGCAATAGAAAATTTTCAAAGAGACATTATTGTGAAGGCTTTGTTTCTTTAAACTTTTAAACTGGATACGGCCATTTTTAAAATGATTGGTTAACAATAACTTTCTCAAAATCTCACTTATTTTACTTGAAAAACAATTTTTATTAATTCTATTTTTTAATTTTTTCTTCTAATTCAATTAAAATTTTTTCTTTATCCACTAGTCTATTCCTTATATATTTTTAAAGTAGCAACATCTAATTATTACCAATTACAACAAGTTTTGTTCCTTTTTGCATCTGGCATGGGTTCCATCATTTAAAAGCTCTTATGAACAAGATTAGATTTTCCCCAGAAACCTTCAATTTAGTGCCTTTTTTGCACGATATACCTTGCCGTAATCCTTTTACAAATATCTAAAAATTTCCTAATTCCG
>BNJT01001767.1_pt1 | contig 82388 bp, 128 predicted proteins | sample 8540491 | NCBI WGS metagenome assembly BNJT01 (sample SAMD00202455, study PRJDB9452) | human saliva metagenome | host: Homo sapiens | reverse complement strand
AAGACCATGTAGAATTTCGCGAAACGGGCAAACTCATTTACCCTCACCGTCGACGAAACCGTGACGCAGCAATTAATGGCGCAAAAGCAAACAAACCCGAAGAACATCGTGATCAACGCAGCGCAGCGAGGCATCCGACCTGATCAACACGGGCGATGTCAACACGATGATGAAAGATGTGTTCACCGACGTGAACCTCACGACAACAACATCCGCTTGCTCCAATATCAGTTCATCTCCTCTCTCGCGGCATCGCGTTCTACCGCTTCCACTCACCAACACCACCATGATCGACGGCGATCCTCATCGAAGTGCAATTCACCCCAACAACGTACGCAGGACTTCGGACTCCGGCGAACTCTATGTGCTGGCCGACGGCACTATCGCGTGAAGCGCGTAAAATGGGGTACCAATGAACACGGGCATCAACTGTACGGTCGATGAGAAGATCAGTCAGACCTACGAAAGAGAGCTGCCCTCCAGGCGAACAGGTGCTCACGAAGGACAACATGCTGGCGTGCTCCTCCAAAGGCCGCCAAAGGTTTGCACGAGTTTCCAAGTGGAGCGTCCGCGCGACCTACTCGGGCTTTTGCGCTCGACTCCATTCCGGCCAGCGACCTTTAAGTTCGCCGGCACCACTGCACACGCTGGCCGACGCGCAGATGCAGGAGGACGCGTTTCTGGGCGCACACCGCCCAGGAGCGACTCACCAACACCGAGAAGCGCATATGGATTCGTTTCGTGGTACGACCTGCAAAGACCTGCGGGAGCCAGGCCCGTGATTTGGAGTGGCGAAAGCCTTGATCTGAGAACTTTCGTCGAGACCTCGAGTCGACCAGGTGTCCCCTCCAAGGTCGATTTGCCCGATGAACTCTGGTGATCACCACCAGACGATGTGGACGGCTCCGCCGCCTGCGCCTCTCGGCACGCCACCGCGCACCTCAACAAGCACCTTTTCGCCGGGCACCGTCACTGGCCTACGGTTTCAAAGAGACCCACCGCTGGAAGCATGGGCGAACTAGCACCTGCTCCTTCCTGCCGAAAAATAGCTTGCCCCGCATGTCCGAGTGGCCAACAATGGTGCTCTCGTACCGCGACGGCGTGATTGCTCCCTCGGACTTCCACCTGCCTGACCATGAGACAACGTGTTCTTAGCGTGAAAGTGGACGACGTCCGACCACGCGATGTACAACCACCGAACCTGAAACTGCTACTTCAGCGAACGCGAATGGGCAGAACGGCTTTTCCGCGTCAAAGCCCAGATTACAGCACGACCGCCACGACCCACCTCGGCGCTCTTCCTATCAGCGGTGGGCGCGACGGCCGCTGGGACTCAGCCGACCGCAACGTTCGACGAGATGCAGGCGGCGGCGGGACAGGATGCCGCAGCGTGAACGTGCCGTTCCTGAACACCAGCGACGTTTCGCTCCTGCTCAGCGAGCCGCCGGCGGCGCGACGCCATCAACGCAAAGCAGCGCCGCACGCCGCCACGCCAACCCTTGCGCCCGATCTTTACGCTCAGCCACGCATGGGCGCCAGAGCGCTGGAGCGGCCACCTGCAACAACGCGAGCTGGGCCATCTACAAAGCGCTGGTGGGTCAAGTCGTGGGAGAGCTCTGAGACGCATGCTGTAAGGCCGGTTGCCCAATGGAACCGCGTCCTTCCCCCTCCTGCTCATGCCACGTGGGCCAACACCTCGTATGTCAAAGAGGATGCGATGTACAACCTCGTCAAGAGCATGGAATTCATGAACAACCGCTATGCTCCAAAGCCATAGTTTCGTGGGACTTGAACGAAGATCTCCCCATTCCGCTCCTCAAGCAACTCAAATGGCGCAGATATCTCGGCGTGAATACCTTGTACAGTGCAACTCACCACAAGAACAACCCCTATCTGGCACAAACGCAGGGCGACCGATCTCTACTACTTCCCTCACGCGCTACCGCCGCGGGCTACGAACAACAGAGCCGCGCAATGGATCAAAACACACGCCCTATGAGAGCCATCGTGGGTATACAACATTTCAATCATCCACATGCAGTATGCGCCGCCTGACCTACCTAAACAACCCGGATCAATCTCGGCGACACCCAGCACTGGGGTATCGCCATGTTCCGCGCCACGTTCCATGAGACCCTGCCAGTAGCCGTTGTTGCGTTGATGCTCTTCGTACTGCCAGTCTCGAAACCTTCACTCTTCGAGTTCATCAGGACGAAACACCATTACCCAGCCAGTTCATGCAAACCTTCCTTCACGAGCAACACCGGTCACGCACTCGGGGTGAAGGAGCATACACCCATCGAGTAAATGTGCGCACGCCGTAGTCGGCGATGCGTCGGCCCCCACGGAATAAGCCATACCGCGATCTTCTGATCGTTTGAGGTAGCGCTTGGTGAGGACTTGTCCAAGGCATCAACCGCAGCGTCCTTGAGGTGTGGGATTGTTCGCCGTTCAGAGTTGAACGAGCGCCTGCGGACTCTCGAGCTCACCTTCAAAACGATTCAAGAGCATGCCCTTGCGACGGGACGAATGCCGAGGTCGGTGTAGCGTCTCGCGCTTCTTCACGCCCGGGGAGCGGAGCGATGTACTGTTCGCAGAAGGTGCGGAGCGAGTCTTCGTTGAGGGCGCGGTGAAGTAGAAATCGAAATCGCCGGCGGAAGCGAAGCGTTGGGTGTAGAGGCGCTTTGATCTCCTCATAGTTCACCTTGTCGAGATCGGCAGATGTTTTGAGGGGCTCGGTGCGAGGAGTTGGGCGCATAGAGCGTGGTGCGCACGGAGTCGCCGAAGGCTTTTGCGGATTTTTGTCGGCATTTTCCAACTGCGTGCGAAGCGTGGCCCGATGACGTTGTCGGAAGGCGTCGGGGATCGTTCGCGGGCTTTCTGAAAATAGAGGTAGAGGAGTTCAGAAGAGGGTGCGGAGATCCTTGGGCGTGGCGCGTTGCCTTCGAAGTATCGGTGTACTTGCCGAGGGCCGACGCTGAGACCGACACTTGCTTGCCGGCGAGTTTCTTCTGCAGTTCGGTGGCGGGTGAAGTTGCCCCAGCCGGTGGAGTTCATGACGGTTTCGACGAGTTTTGCCATTGAGCACGTCCTTTTGTCGGCGAACTTGGCTACCGCCCCAGCTGTCGGCGGTGAGGAGAATCTCGGCATCGTTGAAGTCGGTCTTCTTGAAGAAGACGCGGGCGCCGTTGGAGAGCGTCCACTGCGTGTAGCCGAAGGGCGCTTTGGTGGTCTTGGTCACCTTGCCGGCTTTGGGCAGCACGGGCACGAGGGGTTCGCTCTTCACATTGTCGACATAGGCTTCCACCTTCGCGTCGCGGCCGGCTTGCACGGCGGCTTTTCATCTCGTCGACAGTGGGCACTTTGACATCGGCCTTGTCGGGATACATGGCGAGGAAGACGAAAGTTGGAATCGTTGGCGAAGTTCATTTCGGCCAAGGCTTCGTCGATGGCCTTCTTATTGACCTGACCGGCAAGCATCTTGTAGTTGTTGTAGAGAGTGGCGATGTCGGCGGTGCCGGTGCCGTCGAGGAAGTCGCGCACGCAACGATTTACATAGTAATCGTTCTTTTGCTTCTCGCGGTTGTTGTAGAGCGTCTCGTAGTTGCTGAGGGAAGTTTTCGCGGGCACGGAGCAACTCGCTGCCGGTGATGCCGTACTTCGTGAAGCGATTCACTTCTTTCATCACGGCCGTCACGGCTTCGGCATCGCGGCCGGGCTTGGGCGAGAGGTAGAGCGAGAAGGCGGCTTTGGTCTTCAGAGGAGGTAGTTGTCGCAACCCAGTCCGGCCATGAGGAAGGGCAATCTTGCTTTTTGACTCATCTCGCTGAAGCGGCCGTTGAGGGGCTTGTGCCATGACGGAGATCATGTAGCCGTGGAGCAGACCGAACATCGTACCACGGTATTCCTCGGGGATGACGTCGGTTTTGAGCATGATCGAGATGGAAGTCGTGGTCTGTTCCTTGTCCTTGTCGATGACGTAGATGGCTTGCGCATTGTCGGGGCACAGGGGTAGGGTTTCGTATTTCGCTGCGTTAGCAGGCATGGGCACGGCACCGAGGACTTGCTTCACCTTGGCTTCGACCTGTGCGGCGTCGATGTCGCCCACGATCACCACGCCTTGCAAGTCGGGACGATACCACTTCTTGTAGTAGGCGCGGAGAAATTCGGGTTTGAAGTTGTCGACGATCGACATCAGACCGATGGGAAGACGATGGCCATATTTGCTACCGGGATAGAGTTCGGGCAAGCGGCGCTCGAAGATGCGCATCATCGGGCTCGAACGCATACGCCATTCTTCGTGAATCACGCCGCGTTCTTTGTTGATTTCCTTCTCTTGAAGGAGCAGTCCGCCCGACCAGTCAGCAAGAATGTAGAGGCAGGGAGTCAACGTTGTTGCCGGCGACGGGGACATTGTCGATATTGTAGACCGTTTCGTCGGTCGAGGTGTAGGCGTTGAGGTTTTGGCCGAACTTCACACCGATACTTTCGCAATACTTGATGAGTTGGCCGTCGTTGGGGAAGTGCTTCGACCCGTTGAAAGCCATGTGCTCGAGAAAGTGGGCGAGACCGCGCTGATCATCGTTCTCCTGCACCGATCCGACCTTTTGGGCGATGTAGAAATTGACTTGGCCTTTGGGTTCGGCGTTGTGTCGAATGTAGTAGGTCAGTCCGTTGGGGAGTTTGCCCTGACGTATGGCGGCGTCGGCGGGGAGTTTGGGGACTTGCTGCGCTGCACTCGGCAGGAGTACGGCGGCGAAAAGTCCGATCAGCATGAGTTTTACCTTCTTCATGACGTTGAATGTGAATTTATGTCGTGATGTGCGACTTTGCACAAGGGCAAGCATGCCGCAAAATTAGCATAAAACAACGAAGACGGCAAAGCATACGGCGGCGAATGTTCACGAGTCTTGCATTTTTTCTTACAATCGTCCATCTTTATGCGGAAGATTACGGGATTTATGCGAACAAAATTGAGAAAAAGATCGCTTTTTAGCCGTACGCTCCCCGATAATTGGCGAAAGAGGCCGGCGAAAGAGAGGCAACAACTCCGCGCTGAAAACACTCCTTATTATATATAGGTAATACATAGGTGCGAAGAGCGTGAAAATAAGGGAGCGGCAAAGGCCATAAAAGGACGGCAGAGGGCGAAAAAAGGGGATACTATAAGAAAGAACGGAAATTTTGTAACCCTCTTCGGCAAAGAAGCGCGTACCTTTGCATCACGAACCTCTCATCCGCGAGCGACCGCGACGCGCGCTCCTACAACACTTGACAACATGACTCACACTACTCCCCAACTGCTGCTTCTCCTTTTCACCGCGACTGCAACGCCGGCTTTGGCCGACGGATCGGCGACGGGCACTCCCCGCGAGCAAGCCGACACCCTCACCGACCAAGCGACGACAGCCCCCAAGCAAGTGGAATTGCGCTCCGCCACAGTGTCTGCCAAGCGCAAGGGTCTCTTTCACGCCTTCGGACTGATGCAAAACAACGAAACCATCACCGGACACGAACTCCTGCGCGCCGCCTGCTGCAACCTCGGCGAGGTTTTGTCAACAATCCCTCGGTCGATGTCAACTACAGCGACGCCGCCACCGGCGCTCGGCAGATTAAGCTCCTCGGGCTGGCCGGCACCTACGTGCAGATGCTGGCCGAAAACGTCCCCACGATGCGCAACCTCGCCCAGCCCTTCGGCCTGAACTACGTGCCCGGCACGTGGATGGAGAAACATCCAAGTGAGCAAAGGGGCGTCGAGCGTGAAAAAATGGCTACGAGTCGCTGACAGGGACAAATCAATGTGGAATACAAGAAACCGCAGGTGAAATACCCGAATGTGCTGTTGCTCAACGGCTATGCCGATGCGCACGGTCGCATCGAGGGGAATGTGGAGAGCACCTTGCTCCCTTCGGCACGCTGGGGCACGACGGTGTTGGGGCATTACAGCCAAACGCTCCACACACACGACGAGAACCACGACGGACTGGCCGACCGCCCCAAGACCGAGCAGTTCAATCTCATGAATCGCTGGACGTACAACGGCGATCATCTCCTCTCGCAATTCTATCTGCGCGGCCTGCAAGAAACGCGTGAGGGCGGACAGTTTGCGCATCACGGCGAAGCGATGAACGATCCCTATCGCGTGACGATCGACACGAAACGGGTGGAAGCGACAAACAAAACGGCGTGGATGTTTCACGATGAGAACAATACCAACATCGCCCTCATCCTCTCCGGCTCGCGCCACTTGCAAAACGCCAACTATGACCACCGAATTTTCAACGCGCGACAAACCAATGCCTACGCTTCGTTGCTCTTCGAAACGCAGTGGCAGCGCACCCACACCCTTTCGGCCGGTTTGAGTCTGAACCACGATTACTTCGGTCGCACGGTGGGCGATCGGACCTTCGCGCCTGGCGTCGACCTACCGACTTCCGCTCGCGAAACCGTGGCCGGCGCCTACGCCCAATACACCTACACGCTCGGCAGCGCCCTGACCCTCATGGGCGGCGTGCGCATCGACCGCAGCAACCTCTACGGCACGTTTGTCACTCCGCGAGCGCACCTCAAATTCTCGCCGCGTCGCAACTTCGTCGTCGGCTCAATGCCGGAAGGGGCTACCGCACCGCTTGGGTGCCCGGGAGATGAACTATCTGCTCACGGGAAGCCGCGCCCTCGACTTCAGCAGTGATCACCTGCGCGAAGAGGCGTGGAACTACGGTCTCAACATCGGCTACAAACTCCCCATCGGCGGACACGTCCTCGACCTGAGTGCCGACTATTACTACACCAATTTCGACAAACAAGCCGTGGTGGACTACGATGCCGACCCGCATCGGATCAGCATTCACAGGGCTGAACGGAAAGAGCGACTCTCACGTGGTGCAAGTGCAGGCCTCTACCCGCTCTTCGAGGGGCTTCAACCTCACAGCCGCCTATCGTTACACCAACGTGCGCACCGCTTTCGGTCGCCCCGACGGCAGCGTGAGCGTCATGGAAAAACCCTTGCAGAGTCGCTACAAGGGCCCTCGTCACCGCCACCTACGCCACGCCGCTCGAGAGTGGCAATTTGACGTCACCCTCCAGCTCAACGGCGGCGGACGCCTACCGCTCAATTATGTGCTGGCCGACGGCACCACGTCGTGGAACCCCGATTTCAAAGCCTACCCGCAACTCTCGGCACAAGTCACGCGCAATTTCCGACGCTTCAGCGTCTATGTGAGCGGCGAAAAACCTCACCCGGCTACAAAGCAGCCCAATGCCGTGATCGACTTTTGCCCACCCGCGCGGTTCGCAATTCGACCCCACCCTGGTCTACGGCCCGCTCGACGGCGCCATGTTCTACGCCGGCTTCCGCTACACCATCGCACGATAAACTCACTCATATCTCTCATTTTTCGTATTTTCAAAAAAACAGATTACACAATGAAAAAAAGTTCTCTTTCTCTTCGTCTTCCTCTTCTCGGTACTCGGTGCCGCAGCCAAGAACCTCCAACAAGTTGTCTTCAAGGTGGAACAAATGACCTGCGTCAACTGCGAAGCCAAGGTGAAGCGCAACATCCCCTACGAAAAGGGCGTGAAGAACATGAAGACCGATGTGGCAAACCACACCGTGACCGTGACCTTCGATGCCGACGTGACCAATGTGGCCAATCTCCAAAAGGGCTTTGCCAAGTTCGGCTACAAAGCAGAGGTGCTGCAACCTGCCGCGCCCATGAAAGCACAGAAGAAGTAATCGCTGCCGGTGCAGACGTTCTTCTTTCGGCGCTCCCTCCCACCGTAGTGCCCCACGGTCGGCGGAGGGGCGTTTTTCATCCGTATCTTCCTCATTTTCTCCGAGTTGCGAATCGAAAAACAAAAAGATTTTCCTACCCCGAACGAGGAGTTTCACACAACGCACACCACCTGCAAGAAAAACAAGACACGTTTTTGTGCAAAAAGTTGAGCGTTTTCGCCCGAAAGCAGGGAGTTTTTCACCCAAAGACTTGCACTTTTTCGCTGCCCTGCTGCGGGCTACTTTTTAATTTGCACGCGACATCGCGCGAAAACTTCCACTTCCAGCCGTTGCCACAGCCCAATAGACTGGCCGCGGATGGCGCAAGCGAAAAGGGAAAAAAACCATGTCGAGAGACAACTGCCGCGGGAAAGCTTCGCCGTTTTTGTCTTGACAACGAAAAAGTCTGTACTTTTGCAGTAACGAATAAATTGATAAAAAAAGCAGCTCCAAACATAACAGTATGAGATTTCGTAGAAGAACTCAAATGGCGTGGGATGATCCACCAAAAGTGATGCCGGGCACCGAAGAACTCTTTGACAAGGGCATGGTGACTGCCTACGTGGGTATCGACCCCACAGCCGACTCTCTGCACATCGGTCACCTCTGCGGCGTGATGATGCTGCGCCACTTGCAGCAATCGGGCCACAAACCGCTCGCGCTGGTGGGGAGGGGTGCCACCGGCATGATCGGCGACCCCTCGGGAAAGAGCGCCGAGCGCAACCTGCTCGACGAGGAAACGCTGCGACACAACGTGGACTGCATCAAGCGCAGCTCGCTCGCTTCCTCGATTTCGACAGTGACGCACCCAATGCGGCCGAGTTGGTCAACAATTACGATTGGATGAAGGATTTTTCCTTCCTGGATTTCGCACGTGAGGTCGGTAAGTGCATTACCGTCAACTATATGATGGCGAAAAGATGGCGTGAAGCGACGCCTCAACGGCGAGTCGCCGAAGGCATGTCGTTCACGGAATTCACCTACCAGCTGCTGCAGGGCTACGACTTCCTGCACCTCTACGAAACGAAAGGCTGCCGCTTGCAGATGGGCGGTAGCGACCAATGGGGAAACATCACGACCGGTTCGGAACTGATCCGTCGAAAACTCGGCGGTGAGAACGAAGCTTTTGCCCTCACTTGCCCGCTGATTACCAAAGCCGACGGTAAGAAATTCGGCAAGACGGAACAGGGCAATGTTTGGCTCGATCGCCATCGCACCATCTCCTATGCATTCTACCAATTCTGGCTCAACGTGGGCGACGAAGAGGGCCGAACGCTACATTAAGATCTTCACCGATCTGCCTAAAGACGAGATCGAGGCGCTGATCGAAGAGCACCGACAGGATCCCGGTCGCCGCATACTGCAAAAACGTCTGGGGCAAGAAGTCACGGTGCTCGTGCACGGACAAGCAGACTACGAAATGGCGGTCGAAGCCACCAACATCCTCTTCGGAAAAGCCACCAAAGAAAGTTTGCTCAAGCTCGACGAAGAGACTCTTCTCGATGTCTTTCGACGGCGTGCAGAAGTTTGAGGTGAACCGCGACCAAGTGGTCGGGCGCGAAGCCGTCGACCTGCTGGCAGAGACCACTAAATGCTTCGCTTCGAAGGGTGAAATGCGCAAACTCACACAGGGTGGCGGCGTGAGCCTCAACAAGGAAAAGCTGGAAGCCTTTGACCAAGAGATCACAGCCGATGATCTCCTCGACGGGAAATATCTCCTGGCTCAAAAAGGCAAGAAGAACTACTATCTGCTCATCGTTCGCTAAACACGATTCTCGCAAAACGCACGAGCAGCGCAGACGAAGTTTGCAACACACTCACAATAGTCGGGAGAAGCCGCGCGGCTTCTTCCGACTATTTTATGCAAAGTTTTTCCCCGCGAAGACGGCAACGACTCGAAAATAAATTATTATTTTTGCTCGTATAATCGCCGGTGGGCTTTAGACCAATACGTCTTTGTTCACACTAAAAGCATACGTAGATGTGAAGACACTCCGAGTCATCATCAGCGGCGGCGGAACAGGCGGACACATCTTCCCTGCCATCGCCATCGCCAACGAAGTGCGCAGCAAAGCGTCCCGACGCCGAGATCCTTTTTGTCGGTGCCGAAGGACGAATGGAAATGCAGCGCGTGCCGGCGGCAGGCTACCGCATCGAAGGACTGCCCGTTGCGGTTTCGACCGCAAACGCCTCTGGCGCAACTTCGCCGTGCTGATCCGCTTGTGGCGCTCTGCAACGAAAAGCTCGACGCATCATTCAGAATTTCAGCCCCAAGTGGCTGTCGGCGTCGGCGGATATGCCAGCGGACCGACACTCAACGTGTGCGAAAAATGGGGATTCCCTACCCTACTCCAGGAACAAAACTCCTATGCGGCGTCACCAACAAACTGCTTTGCGAAGCGTGCACGTCGCATTTGCGTAGCCTACGACAACATGCAGCGTTTCTTCCCCGCCGATCGCATTTTGCTCACGGTAATCCCGTGCGACAAAACTTGCTCCACACCAAGCTCACACGGAAGAAGCAAGAAAAATCACTCGGACTGCGCCCCGACGTCAAAACGATTCTCGTCATCGGCGGAAGCCTCGGTGCTCGTACGCTCAACGAAAGCGTGCTCAGCGAACGGGTCCACCTCGAAGCACACCCCGAAGTGCAGATTCTTTTGGCAAACGGGAGGCTATTATAAAAGATGCCATTGCCGAGCGTCTCAAAACAGAAGGCCAGCCCGACAACCTCGTCGTAACCGATTTCGTAACTGACATGGGAGCGGCCTATACCGCCGCAGATCTGGTCATCAGCCGTGCGGGAGCGTCGAGCATCAGCGAATTGGCGCTGCTCGGCAAACCGGCTATTTTGGTACCTTCGCCCAATGTGGCCGAAGATCACCAAACTCACAACGCACTTGCACTCGTCGACAAGGAAGCAGCGCTCTACGTAAAGACAGCGAAGCCTTCGACGAACTCATTCCTCTGGCGCTGAATACGATTGCTGACGATGCGTTACTGGGTAAACTGGCACACAATGTGCAACAACTCGCACATCCCGATGCTGCTGCGCGCATCGCAGACGAAGTGATCCGCCTGGCCGAAGAAGGGCCGCGCGGAAAATAAAAATCATTCCCTCGCTATTCATTTGCAATGCAATATACCTCCGTTTTCTTCCTCGGTGCCGGCGGCATCGGCATGAGCGCTCTCGAACGCTACTTCAAACAGATCGGCTGCTACGTGGCCGGCTATGATCGCACGCCATCGGCACTGACCGACACGCTCATCAAAGAAGGCATCGTCCTCCATTTCGAAGACGATCCAGAACAAATTCCACAGCTTTGTCGCGATCCGAAAAACGACGCTCGTGGTTTACACGCCTGCCATTCCGGACGACAATCGCGAGCTGCAATGGTTTCGCCAAGGTGGCTTCGAAATACACAAACGTGCACAGGTACTCGGCACACTCACCAAGACCAAAAAAGGACTTTGTGTGGCGGGCACGCACGGCAAGACCTCGACTTCGGCCATGACGGCGCACGTGCTCCACGAAAGTGTTGTCGACTGCAATGCCTTTTGGGGGATTACCAAGAACTACGGCACGAACTACATCCTCGCTCCCAAAAGTGAGTATGTCGTTATCGAAGCCGACGAGTTCGACCGCTCTTTCCATCATCTTCGTCCCTATGCCACGGTGATCACTTCAGCGGATGCAGATCACCTGGACATCTATGGAACCGAAGAAGCCTACCTCGAAAGTTTCTCCCACTACACCCTCACTCATTCAGCCCGGTGCACTGATTGTGCACCGCGATCTACGCGATTCACCGAACGCCTGCAACGGGTGTGCGGCGCTACGACTATGCACGTACCGAAGGAGATTTCCACGCCGAACGCATTCGCATCGGCGGCGGCCGCATCGTCTTCGATTTGGTTTCGCCGTTGGGCAACGTGAGGCGACATCGAACTCGGCGTTCCCGTGAGCATTAACATCGACAATGGTATTGCCGCCTGCGCATTGGCCCAGATTGCCGGTGCCACGCCCGATGAAATTCGGCAGGGCATGCGCACTTACGCGGGAGTAGACCGACGTTTTGATTTCAAGATCAAAAACTGATCGTTGCGTCTTCCGCCAGTGATTATGCGCACCACCCGCCGAAATTAAACAAAGTATTTTATCTCTGCGCGAAGTCTTCGACGGACGGAAGATTTCAGCGATTTTCCAACCCCATCTCTACACTCGTACCCGCGATTTCTATCAAGATTTTGCCGACGCACTCTCGTTGCTCGACGAAGTCATCCTTTTGGACATTTACCCGCCCGCGAACAACCGATCGCCGGGGTGACATCGCAACTGATCTTCGACCGTTTTGCGCCCCGACATGCAACGTCGCATGGCTCACCTCCAAGATTTGCCCCAAATTGCCCAACAAGAGGACTTCGATGTGCTCGTTGTGCTCGGCGCAGGCGATGCCGACACCTATTGCCCCCAAATCGCAGACATTCTTCGGGCCAAATATCATATCGAGGCCTGAGTACGTCGCTGCTGAGCAAAGGGTGTCTGACTGATTAGTACGAACTGCAATACAGCATTTCGCACAATTCACGGCTACCCCTGCGATACTCTTTCTCCGGCCTCGCCGCCCTTCGCCCGATCTCCCTCTCCTGTGAGACCCGCCATGCGCACGCTTTTTCAAACTCATCCTGCTCTTTTCCGCCATCGGCTACCTGATTTTCTCCATCATTATGTTTCTATGGAGAAAAAGACGACACGCCATGCCGCACGGTGAGCATCGTGATTGCCGATAGTGCCCAGGCCACTCTCATCACCCGCAGCGCCATCGAGAAAAATGCTACACAAAACCGGCGATTACCCCGTAGGCAAACGCATGGAAGACATCAATTTGCTGGCACTTGAGCGGCAGATTAAAGAAAAACCCTACATTGGTGAAGTGCTTTTGCGTGAAAAACGTCCCGGCAACTGCGTGCGCATACACGTGGCACAACGTCTTCCGCTGCTGCGCATCATGAACGAGAAGGGCGAAGACTGCTATGTAGACAACAAAGGTGTGCGCATGTTGGCCAAGGGCTACCAGAAGCCGATGTGGCCATCATCACCGGAAATGCCAACGAGACAGTATGTGCGGAAATACCTTCTCCCCCTCGGCGACCCTCATGCACGACGACAATTTTTGGAATGACCAGATCGAACAAAATCAATGCTCCTGCCCAATGGCAACGTCGATTTGGTGATGCGCGTCGGCAATCCCCTGATTCATCTGGGACGCCCCGAGAATTTCCAACGCAAACTGCGCAACCTCCGCGCGTTCTACGAAAAGGTGCTGCCCAAAGTGGGATGGCACAAATACAGAAAATCTCCGTCGCCTACGAAAATCAGGTGATCGGTATTAAATAACGCTTTCAAAAGACCCTCCTCACCATGCTTATCGATGCCAATAGTCCTTTTTATGCCGCCGTCGCCATCGGCTCCACCAAAGTCACCGGCATGGTGGGACGCGTAGACAGCGAAGGAGCTGTCAACGTCCTCTCCTGTGTGGCGGTGTCCTCGGCCGACTTCATTCGCAAAGGTCGCGTGTACAACGTCGACAAAATGACGCAATGCCTCAAAAACATCCGCAAGCGCCTCGAAGATCAGATCAACTGCGACATCAAACAAGTCTATGTGGCGCTCAACTGCCAGGCATGCGCTCCATTACCCACATTGAAGAACGCACCTTCCCCACAGCGCATCACGGTACAGCAGGAGCTCATCGAGGTCGCTCAAAGCCGACAACCGCGACAAAAATCAGCCACGACCAGATTCTCATCGACACCCTTCCGCAGGAATACACCATCAGGCGCCTTCTCCACCATCGAACCTGTGGGAGTAATGACCGACCGCATCCGTGCACAATTCTTGAACATCGTGTACAATGCCAGCGCCATTGAAGCCATTGAATCCTGTTTCCGCAAGGCGGTCTCCCCATTGTGCGCCACACCATGGCTGCCGACCGCTTGGCCAACGTGATGACCGACGAAAAGGAACGCAGCACGGTTGTGCCTTCGTCGAGATGGGGGAGCGAAACCACCACCGTTGCCGTCTATCGCGGCAAATTGCTGCGCCACTTCGCCGTGCTGCCTCTCGGTGGTCAGAACATCACGCGCGACATCGCGAGCATCTTCAGTGCGAAGAGGCGAAGCCGAAGAGTTCAAGCGCACTTACGGCTATCCGGGTCGACACGCATGGAAGACAACGGCGAAGTGATTCACCTTCGCGACGGTGGACGGGCAGCCCCTCACCGGGATTGTATGATATCATCGAAGCGCGAACCGCTGAGATCGTGCAAAACGATCAAAGCACAGATCGAATATGCAGGGATACGACAGCGACACGCTGGTCAACGGGCTGTACATCACCGGCGGGCGGCACAGTTGCCCCACCTCAACGCCGCCTTTTGCCCCAATACTTCCCTCAACTGGAACATACACTTCGACCGCTTGCCTTCGGCACTCAACGTGCGCTCACACGAATCTCTCTTCAACGAGAACGCAATATATAATGTAGTGCTCTCCGTGATTCGCAACGCCGAGGTCAATTGCAACGCCGGTGTGCGCCCGCGCGGGAAGGACGAGCCGGAACTCTTCGTGGAGGAACTCACTCCCGCCGAACCCACTCCGCAACAACCCACCCCCGCCGCTGTACAGCGGAGCCGCAACAACCCGAGGGCACCGCAACCGGTCCCGCAACCGGAGTAGAAGAAGAACCTGAGGAGAAAAAGGAAAAGAAGAAGAGCAAATTTTTCTCGTCGTTGAAGAGTTTCTTCAACAACACTCGTCACCGACGACGAATAAAGCCCCATGTCCCGACAGGTCCTTCCGGTCTGTCTCCGCTTTCCCTTGCTCCGAAGTCCCCTTCGGGGAATTGTGAGCTCACTTTCCCCACTCACCCCTCTAACCTCCTCCGTCCCGCCGCTCCCTCGACAGATTCTTCATCCCATTCTCCCCACGTCCGTCATGCCTTCACTCCCCAAGCGCGAACGCAAAATCCTCATTGATCTCGACGCACAGCCAATGCCGCTGCCCGATGTCGTGGTATCCGATCGGCGGAACTCATTGTCGATCTCGGCAACCTCAGGCCGCCGTCGGAAATCAAAGTTATGGCCATCGGACGAAAGGCGGAATCAAAGCTGCACAGGTACTCATCGAAAAGGGATACACCCACGTCGACTACATCGCCTGCGATACCGATGTCGCGCTGCTCGCCGAAAACCTCCATACGGTACGCCTACAATTGGGCAATTCAGGGCATCGGCACGGCAATAACCCCTCGTTGGCGAGAGACGAAGCCGTTGCCTCCACCGACAAAATCATCAGAGCACTCGCCGGCGACACGAAAATCTTGTTCCTGCTCGCCGGTCTCGGTGGCGGAGTGGGCGCGGTTGCACCGGTCATCGCGCGAATCGCACACAGTTTGGGCATTATCACAGTTGCCGTGGTGACCACGCCATTTTCTCTTTGAGGGGCAACGAGGCATGGAGCCGGGCGCTCGACGGAATCAGGTCCTGGCCAATGAGGGTGGACGAGTCTTTTGGTGATCAACAACGAGAAACTCCTGTTGAGCCACCCCGAACTCACCCTCCTCACCGCGTTTTCGAAAATCGATCTCGCACAAAGCCGAGCCCGTCGCCTCGCTTTCTTCGCTGGAACAACCACGAGAACTTCATCATCCGGTGGATTTCCGCATACTCTGCGATTTTCTCAGCCACGGCGGGGTGAGTTTCCACTCAGTAGGCTACGCGCGCGGCCCCGGACGCGTCACCCGCGCCATCGAGGATGCGCTCCGCTCCCCGCTCGTCGCTGACTACGATATCAATCAAGCCAAAAAGTGTGCTCGTCCACATACAATGCGGCAGCCAAGGTGACGACGGTGACGACGAGAACATGCTCACCTTGGACGAGTATGCAGAATTGGACCGCTTCTTCGACTCGTTCTTCAACTCGTCTTTCAACGAGGATCAATTACTTCGGGGCTCGCTATCGACGACACGCTCGGTGAGTACGTTTGCATCTCCCTCTTTGCCGGCGGTTTCGCGCTCGAAAACATCAGCGGTATGCGCACACATCTCGACGCCGCAGCCGACGCTCGCGAACAACAACGCGCCAGAGAAGAAGAACTCCGCGAACGTCGACGCGCAGAGTTCTACGGTCTCAACAAGCTCCCCCTGCCCCGCCTGCAACACGCCGTCTACATCTTCCAGCCCGACGACCTCGACAACCCGGAAGTTATTCGCATGGTCGAAGCTTCCCCCACCGGTCGCCGTACCACCGAGCTACACGCACAGATTGTGCGCCAGTCACTCACCCCACCCCAATATCCACCTCCGATTCGGAACAAACCCAACACCATGATCTGATAACGCCTCCCAACCCAACGAAAAAGAAACACTTCGAGCCATCGTTGAGCTCACTCCTCCGAAAAGCCCGAGGCTCCCGTAGCCGTCATCAAAGTCATCGGTGTCGGCGGCGGCGGCGGCAACGCCGTCAGCAACATGTATCGCGAGAACGTCGAAGGTGTTCGCTTCCTCGTTTGCAATACCGACGCCAAGGCGCTGGCAGCCCTCGCTCGTGCCCGAGCACGTGCAACTCGGCCCGGGACTCGGCGCCGGGCGGACGTCAGAGCGCGGACGGGAGTTGGCCGAAGAAAACGTCGAGGCCATCCGCGAAGCCCTCGAAGACGACCTCAACATGGTGTTCATCACCGCCGGCATGGGCGGCGGCACGGCAGGTGCCGCCCCCGTCATCGCACGAGAGGCCATGGCCAAGGGCATTCTCACCGTCGGCATCGTCACCATCCTTCCTCTTTGAGCAAAAGCTCCAAGTCAACAAAGCACTCGACGGTGTAGAGCGCATCAGCAAGGAAGTCGATGCCCTGCTCATCGTCAACAACCAACGCCTCTTCGACATCTACCGCGATCTCTCCGTCAGAGATGCCTTCAAAAAGCCGATGACACCCTCACCGACGCCGTGCGTTCCATCGTCGAAAATCATCAACATGGGCGGAAGCGGCGGTGTGAACCTCGACTTCAGCGACGTCGACACCTGTTTTGCGCGCAGGAGGCGTGGCCGTCATGTCCACCGGCGTGGCCACGGCGAGGACCGATTGCGCAAAAGCCATCGATGCAGCACTCGAATCTCCCCTGCTCAATGATCGCGACATCCAAGATTCCAAGTCGCTTCGCCTCGCCGTCTTCAGCCCCGAAGACCCGGAACACACGCTCAAGATCGATGAAATGGATCACATCGACAAGTTCATGAAAGACATCAACGCCAATGTCGATTTCAAATACGGACTGGCCACCGATCCTTCCCTCACCGACGATCAAGTGCGCGTCATTGTCCTCGCCTCCGGCTTCCGCAATGTCACCGCACACCTCACCGAAGACGACAATCACCCCTCACCGAAGAGGAAACCGAGCGCATCAACGCCGAGAACGAGCGCATCAGCAGCACTACTACGGGCGCGAAAGGGCGAACGCATCGCGCTACACCCGCTTCTATGTCCTCAAACCCGAAGACCTCGACAACGAGGTGCTCATCGCCGACATCGAAGCCGTGCCTACCGTGCGCCGCACAGACACCGATTTGCGCCGCATACGTCAGAACAGTAACAGCGTAGAACGCGGGCACAAAGCCGCGCGACGGCCGAAGAGACCACGCACGGCGAACCCACCGACGCGCACTAATCCATCCCCTCGCACAGAAGCGGTGCGGCGCGCTCCCGAAGCAGGGAAGCAGTGCTCCCCTGCTGCGCGAAATTCATCTACAGCCTCACTATGCTTTTCGATCAAATCCAGCACCGACATCATGTCGGCATGCGAAAAGCGCACGACAGTGCGCACCCAGACCCTCCGCAACGTCAAGAAATACTTCATCGAGGCGAAGACCGCTCCCGGCAGCAATGGCGAACTCACCGACGAGGCCGCCATTAAGATCCTGGCCAAGCTCGCAAAGCAAGGCCGTGACACCGCCGCCCTCTACACCGAGCAGAATCGTCCCGACCTCGCCGAGAGCGAACTGGCCGAAGTGGCCGTCATCGAGACCTATCTGCCCCAAAAGCCCTCACCGACGAGGAACTCACCACCGCACTGCGCGAGATCATCGCCGAAGTCGGCGCCACTTCGCCCAAAAGAAATGGGTAAAGTCATGGGCGTGGCCTCCAAAGCGCCTCGCAGGTCCGTGCCGACAGGGCGCGCCATCAGCGAGAAGTCAAGGCACTGCTCGCCTGATTGTTCCTTTTGCCTGATTTTCGACCGACGCACTATTCGGTCGATCGTCCTCCTACTTTCCTTCGGGAATCGTCTCATTCGCCTGGAGACGGTTCCCGTTTTTGTTCCCCTCCTGCTTTTCTTTCACCGCCCGAAGGCCATCGGCACACCGTGCCACCTCGGCGCGAAAAACCGCCCCACTTTCGCCGAAAAGTCCCGGCTTTCGTTCGAAAGTCTCCATATTTTCGCACGCATCCCCTTTTCTCTGCATTTTTGGCAAAATCAACAGTCGAGAAATCGCCGCCCGAAAAATAATGCGTATCTTAGCCTATCGATCTGTTTCGTGCCATTCGATGAGTGCCCCGCACCCCGTGTCCGCTCCTCCCTTCGGGGCCTCGCCCCAGCCCACTACGCACCGCCACCGCCGCTTGATGGCTTCGCGGCAGGGGCAAAACCGAAAAACGGCACCGCAAAAAGTCGTGCGCACGACTCCGATCGCCACAACGCGCAAGCCCCTCCCGACATCATGATTTTACCAGTGGAACTACGTCCCCGCTCCTGCGGGCGAAGAAACCGAAGGCCGACGACTGGCCGAAGAATTGGGCATGCATCCGGTCTTCGGACGCATGCTTCGCGAGCGTTGCATCTACACCGCTGCCGAAGCACGCCGATTCTTCGGCCGCAACTCACCGATTTGCACGACCCTTTCCTCGATGAACGACATGCAAATCGCTGTCGAACGCCTCAACAAGGCCATCGCTCGCAAGGAGCGCATCATGGTCTACGGCGACTATGACGTCGACGGCGTCACTTCGTGGCCCTGGTCTACCGGTTCATCAGTCACTACTACAACAACATCGACTACTGACATCCCCGACCGCTACGATGAGGGGTTACGGGGTGTCGAAGCGCGGCATCGACTATGCCGCCGAAACGGGTGGCTTATCATCGTCTTGGACTGCGGCATCAAAGCGGTCGACGAAATTGCCTACGCCAAGGGAGCGCGGCATCGATTTCATCATCTGCGACCACCACGTGCCCGACGAAATGCTACCCCGGCCGTGGCTGTTCTCAACCCCAGCGCCGCGACAATCACTATCCCTACACGCATCTGTCAGGTTGTGGCGTGGGATTCAAATTCATGCAGGCCTTTTGCTGCCGACAACGGCATCGAGTTCAACCGTCTCCACGAGTTGCTCGACCTTTGTGTCGTGGCCATCGCCGCCGACATCGTGCCCGTCATGGGCGAAAACCGCATCTTGGCTTACCACGGTCTGCGGAGACTCAATTCCAACCCCTCCATCGGACTCCAGGCCATCGTGGAAGTTTGCGGTCTGGCGACCGGGAACTGACGATGAACGACATCATTTTTCAAAATCGGCCCCGCATCAACGCCTCCGGACGCATGCAAAACGGCAAAGAGGCCGCACAGCTCCTCGTCGAAACCGACTACTCCCACGGCACTCGAACGGGCGTCGCACATCAATCTCTACAATGAAGCACGCAAGGATCTCGACCGAAAATGACCGACAAGCCACCGAACAGGTCAGTGCCATGAAGGGACTCAAGAGCGTCGCGGCATTGTGATCTACAACGAGCAGTGGCACAAGGGCATCATCGGCATCGTGGCCTCGCGCGTCACCGAACAATACTACCGCCCGCCCATGGTCTTGACCCGATCGGGCGACATGGCAGCACCAGTTCTGCCCGCTCCGTCACCGGGTTTCGACGTCTACAAAGCGGTGCAAAGCTGCGCCGATCTGCTCGAAAATTTCGGCGGACACACCACGCCGCGGGGCTCACCCTGCGCGTCGACAAGGTGCCCGAATTTTTCCACAACGCTTCGAGGCGTACGTGGCCGAACATATCCTCGACGAACAGACGCAACCCACACTCGACATCACCGCCGTGCTCGATTTTCCAACGAGGTGAATTTCGTTTCTACAAACAGTTGCGCAAATTTGCTCCCTTCGGCCCCGGCAACGAACGCCCCTCTTTTGCACCCACCGCGTCTATGACTACGGCACCTCCAAAGTGGGTCGCGGACAGGAACACATCCGCCTCGAACTGGTCGACAACAAGTCGAACGCCGTAATGAACGGCATCGCTTTCGGCCAGAGTTCGCAGGCGCGCTTCATCAAAAACGCGCCGCGCGTTCGACATTTGCTATGCCGTGGAGAAAATACACACAAACGCGGCGAAGTGCAATTATAAATCGAAGACATCCGACCCTGTGAGTAGCTCCTTCGATCCCCTTGCGCCCACCGACGCCGAACTCGATGCCGTCGACCGCGAGCTGCAAAGCCCTCTGGGGCGAACCACTCCCACCGCCTACCGATTTTGCGCCCGACCCGTGGGTTGCCTGCGGTGCAAACTCCCGACACAGGCGGCCTTTGACCGCAACGATCCACGCGCCGTGCTGAAAGCCGGATGGGGCTACGACGACTTTCGCGGCATTCGAGCGAAATCATCGACAGTCAGTCTGCCGCCACGACACTACGCTCGGGCTGATGCCCACGGCGGAGGGAAAAAGCATCACCTTCCAGGTGCGGCCCTCATGATGGAGGGCACTTGTCTGGTCATCACGCCGCTCATCGCCCTGATGAAAGACCAAGTCGAGAACCTGCGGCGCCGACACATCCAGGCCACGGCCATCACTCGGGACTCACCCGCGAAGAAATCAACCGTGAGCTCGACAATGTCATCCTCGGTGAGTACAAATTCCTCATCTTTCGCCCGAACGCATCCACACGGAGCTCTTTCGCTTCAAGTTGGCCTACATGAAGGTGAGTTTTATCGCGGTAGACGAGGCACATTGCATCTCACAGTGGGGGCTATGACTTCCGCCCTCCTACCTTCAGGTGCGCGAAATCCGCGCCTTGCTGCCCGAAGTACCCATTCTGGCGCTCACCGCCACGGCCACGCGCACCGTGGTCGACGACATTCAACGACAACTCGACTTCCGTGCGCCGCGGGTCTACCGCATGAGCTTCGAGCGCCCCAATCTCACCTATCTCGTGCGCCAATCCGAAGACAAGATGGGCGATCTCATGGCACTGCTCCGCAGGAGCGAGGGTTCGGCCATCGTCTCATATCGCGCTCACGCGGCGGAACGCGCGACACGGCCCTGGCTTTGCAGGCCGCAGGCATCCCGGCGCTCTACTACCACGCGGGGTTGCCCACCGCCGATAAGAGTGCGCGACAAGAAGCTTGGCAACAAGACCGCACCCGCGTGATGGTGGCTCACCAATGCCTTCGGCATGGGCATCGACAAACCCGATGTGCGACTGGTGGTACCTGTGATCCGCCCGATTCCTGGAAGCCCTGTTTCCAAGAGGCGGGACGTGCCGGCCGCGACGGCGCGCCGGCCGAAGCGGTGCTCCTCACGCATCCTCGCGATGTCCGCCTGCTCTCGCAACGCATCGCACAAACCTTTCCGCCCAAGGAGAAAATCCGCGAAATCTATGACGACGTGGCCTACTATCTCCAAGTGGCCGAGGGCGAAGGCGAGGAACAGACCTACGAATTCGACCTCAATGAGTTTTGTCGCCGCTTTCACCACTTCCCCCTCACGGTGGTCAGTGCATTCACCATTCTCGAACGCGCGGGCTACCTCCTTTATGCCGACAAACACGAGACACGTTCGCGCTTGATGATGATTGTTCGGCGCGAAGATCTCTATCATGTGCACAATCGTGTGGCCGATGGCGACAAAGTGCTCACGGCGCTTTTCCCGATTGTACACCGGTTTGTTTGCCGACTACGTGTTTATCGAAGAAAGCAGCCTGGCAAGCGCCTGCGGACTGAGTGAAAGAGGCACTCTACGAACGACTTACGGCCTTGAACCGCGCACGTTTGCTTCACTACATCCCGCGCAAAAGCGTGGCCACGGTGCGTTATCTCACGCGCCGCACCGTCGGCGAGCGATTGGCCCTGGGCGCCGAAGCCTACGAGACGCGACTCGAACAATACACACGGCGCATCGAGGGCGTGGTGCGCTCATTGCACCGACAGAGACACTACCTGCCACAGCCGCCTGTTGCTCGAATATTTCGACGATCCTGCGGCGCACGATTGCGGACGCTGCGATGTGTGCTGCCCGGCGCGCCACCGAACGCCGACGCTGCGCAACTCGAAGCTGATCTCTCGCTCTGCTGGCCGACGGCCGGCCGCACACAGTGAGCGAATGGCACGTGGCACAATGCGATGCCGAACCGCGGGCCAACTCTGCAGCGGCGCTGGTCGACGAAGGGCGCGTGGTGTGTTCGACACCCGGGCGGATTTCTGCCGGCACCAACGCCGACAACCGACACCTCACCTGCCGATTGACTCTATCTCGCCCACCTCCCTGACGACAATACCCTTCGGGCAGCCGTTTCTTCGCCTTTGGGCTGCCCTTCCCTCCCGATTTTCAGATTCTTTTCTCCAAACTTTTTATTCTCCCCGTGGTACTCAATTATATTTGGATCGCCTTTTTTTCCTCATCGCTTTCGTGATTGCCGCCTTCCGCCTGCTATTTCTCGGCGACTTCGACGTGTTTCCCTCCATCATGAACTCCACTTTCGAAACAGCCAAGACGGCTTTTGAGATTTCGATCGGCCTCACGGGGTACTTTCCCTCTGGATGGGGGTGATGAAGATCGGTGAACGCGGCGGAGTGATCCAATTTGTGGCACGACTGCTCGGCCGCTCTTCAAACGCCTCTTTCCCGAAGTGCCGGAAGGCCATCCTGTAGTGGGAAACATCTTTATGAATATCTCCGCCAACATGCTTTGGACTCGACAATGCCGCCACTCCGCTCGGACTCAAGGCCATGGAAGGACTGCAAGAACTCAATCCGCAAAAAGATCGCGCGAGCAATGCCATGAGTTATGTTCCTGGTGCTCAACACAAGTGGGCCTCACGCTCATCCCGGTCTCCATTATGGTCTATCGCGCACAGCAAGGTGCAGCCAATCCCACGGACGTTTTTCATCCCGATCCTTCTGGCCACCTTCTTTTCGACCCTGGCCGGGCGTGATCGTCACCGCGCTTTTTCAGCGCATCAACCTCTTCAATCGCACGCTGCTCCTCACACTCGGCGGCGCTCCCTGGCAGTGGCCCGGCATCATCTGGGGTTTCGCCTCGCTCGATGCAACGATGATGAACCGCGTGGAGCACAACGAGTGCTAATGTCCTGTTGTTTAGCCTCATCGTGGCCTTCATCGTGGCGGGCGTGCGCAAAAATCAATGTCTACGACGCATTTGTGGAAGGAGCCAAGTCGGGATTCGAAACGGCCGTGCGTATCATCCCCTATCGTGGCGATGCTCGTGGCGATTGGGGTGTTTCGAGCCAGTGGTGCGATGGACGCGCTCATCGACGGGGTGTCGTGGGCGGTGCAGCGCTGCGGTTTCGACGGCCCAATGGGTGGAGCGCGCTGCCCACCGCCTTGATGAAAACCCCTTTCGGGCTCCGGCGCGCGCGGAATGATGGTCGATGCGATGACCACCACGGCGCCGATTCGTTTGTGGGGCGCTTGTCGTGCATATTCCAAGGCAGCACCGACACCACCTTCTCATATTCTCGCCGTTTACTTCGGCGGTGTGGGCGTTCGCCACACGCGTCACGCGCCGTGGCCGCGGGTTTGCTGGCCGACCTCGCGGGCATTGTGGCTGCCATCGCCATTTGTTATCTCTTCTTCGGGTAGGAAAGTCTGCTTCGCGCGGGCAACCAAGCGAAAGCCCGCTCACTTTGCCCCGCCCTGCCGGCCATCGCGACATGCCCCGCGACGCTGTGCATACGCTTCCGGAACATTCATCTCAAAATCACCTCACTATGAGAAAAAGCCCTCTCGACCGCACAGGCTCCCGCAGCCATCGGTCCCTATTCCCAAGCCATCGAAGTGAACGGCACCGTCTATGTCAGCGGACAACTGCCCGTTGATCCGGCTACCGGCGAGTTTGTCGCCCGGCGGCATCAAGGGAATTGACCCACCGCTCGCTCACCAATCTCACCAACGTGCTGGCCGAAGCGGGTTTAACGCTCGACCATGTGGTGAAAACCACCGTGTTTTCTGGCCGACATTGCCGATTTTGCCGAAATGAATGAGGTTTACGCGTCGTTCTTCAAGGCGCCGTTCCCCGCTCGCTCGGCCATGGCGGTGAAAACACTGCCGAAAGGTGCGCGCGTCGAGGGTGGAATGCATCGCCGTGCGCTGATCCTTTCTCTTCTTCTTTGTTGTACCCTTACTGGCTTTGCAACGTGCAGAAAAATCCCTACCACGTTTTTATCGTGATAGGGGCTTTTTCATTTGCGTCTCATTCGGTGAGGCTTCTACGATGGTCGTTACCAAACCGACTGTTATTCCATATAGAAAAGCACTGTACAGTAGAGACGAGATTGTCCTTTCGGCAATTCAAATGCAACGAGAAAAATCAAAAATAGCTCCTGCCAGAGCAAAGGCGTTTCGCACGAACATGAAAGCGAACTTCCACGTAATAAATACTCTAGAGCCCTGCTTTTTACTGAACCCGCAATTCCCCAGCAGCCCCAACCCCAAGCGTTGAAACCTCGAGTCAACGACATCAGGCATCCGATGCAATCATGTCTGAGGACTCGCTGGAATTTAGGATTTCTAATTTGATTTCCGCTCATCCATGCATTTGCCCCAGGTCCGACCATGCCTCGCGTGCTTGTCGTAGGCACGATACTTGTAGAATCTCCTCTTAGAGATGCCCACTTATTCCAATTCTGTGGATTTGACCAATATTCATAAGAGTCGATTCAATATACATCATGAATACAACGAGCTGTTGTTCTTTCTCTTCAGTAGGAGAAAATCATCGGATTGAGTTACAGATAGAATATATTGTTCCATCTCAGCACGATCCGAAGAAGTTTTCAATGCATCGAAATAGGTTTCGAAAATAGAATTTGCGGATGGGCTAAGCTGCCAATTTGCAACTTCCCTTTTTGAAGATTGCTAGTAGAACGCATCCGAGGAATCATCGACTTCATTTGTTCTTCTATGAAGTTTATTGACATGCTATCGATTTTGCTTCGAAGAGTACTGTCTGCGGTGACGCTGGCATTTGCGCTTCGCGTTTTTAGAGGCTCTAATTGAGAGAAAAATTGTATTCAGTCCCCCTGAATGCAAGAGACTAATTTCTCTTAGTTCTGAGAATGAGTACTTTCTGCTGTTATTCTGTGAAAGTTCTTCTTTTTCAACCTGCGAAGAGCAAGCGGAGAAGAACATTCAAGAGAGAACAGCGGAATCATAAATAGATAGAAGCGTTTTCATATAACTTGGTATTTGTTCCTGCAAATGTAATGCATCTCAAAGCAACAAACAAATTTATTCTCGGTTTTTAACATTATCGGTTTGGAGATTTCTCCACTCTCCTTTAAAAAGGTCTCTGCATATTGTGTAAGTCTCATTTGATGGTGACATCGTGAGGGCTCTATACCGTCCTACATGTCTGTAACTCCTGGAGTTTTTCGTTGTGAACTCAGAAAAACGCTCTCGACCACATGCAGTAGTCAAAGAGCGGAGATTTCCATTTCGATAATAGGTTATTTCTCCGAATCTGCAGCTTTGCCGAACAGCCAAAAAGCCGCTGCGGTTTCAAATCACGCCCTGAGCCATCATGGCCTAGCCACTTTCATGAAGCCGGCCACGTTGGCGCCGCGCACATAGTTGACATAACCGTCGGCTTCCGTGCCATATTGGACACAAGCGGCGTGGATGCTCTCCATAATCTGGTGCAAACGCGCATCGACTTCCTCGGCCGTCCACGAAACGGCGGGCGGAATTCTGACTCATTTCGAGACCCGACACGAAACACCGCCGGCGTTGGCCGCCTTGCCCGGGGCATAAAGGATGCGGGCCTCCTGGAAGAGGTGCACCGCCTCAGGTGTGCAGGGCATGTTGGCCCCTTCGCTCACAGCCATCACGCCGTTGGCCAACAAGGTGCGGGCGTGCTCGCCGTTCAACTCGTTTTGCGTGGCCGAAGGCGGGGCAATGTCGGCCTGATGCCCCAAGGTTTTTGTCCTTCGAAGTACTGCGCCGTGGGATATTCCTCGACATACTCACGCATGCGGCCGCGGTAAAGGTTTTTCAGCTCCATGATGTAGTCGAGCTTCTCGCGATCGATGCCGTCGGGATCGTACACAAATCCATCGCTGTCGGACATGGTGAGCACCTTACCGCCCAATTCGAGCACCTTCTCGGCCGTGTATTGCGCCACATTGCCCGCACGGAGATGAGCACCGTCTTGCCTTTTGAGGTCTGTGCCGCGGGTGCGGAGCATTTCCATCAAGAAATAGAACATTACCATAGCGGTGGCTTCGGGACGGATGAGACTTCCGCCGAATTCGAGGCCCTGCGGTGAGCACACCGGCGAATTCGCGTGTACTTCTTATATGCGCCGAACATGCAGCCCACTTCGCGACCGCCCACGCCGATATCGCCGGCGGGCACGTCGCAATTCTCCTGATGTTGCGGTGCAGCTCGAGCATGAAGGCTTGGCAGAAACGCATCACCTCGGCCGCGCTCTTGCCGCGGGGCGGCAAATCGATCCGCCTTTGGCTCCACCCATGGGGAGGGTGGTCAGCGCATTTTTGAACGTTTGTTTCGAAGGCCAAGAACTTGAGAATGCCGAGATTCACCGAGCTGTGAGACGAATGCCTCCCTGCAGAGGGCCGATGGCGTTGTTGTGTTGCGCACGATAGCCCATGTTGGTGCGCACGTTGCTCGCGGTCGTCGGTCCACGTGACGCGGAAGGTGTAGATGCGCTCGGGGATGCACAGGCGCTCCATGAGGTTGACTTTGTCGAACTCAGGGGTGCTTGTTGTACTCTTCTTCGATGGTGAGAGCACTTCTTCCACAGCTTGGTGGTACTCCGGCTCGTTGGGGAAACGTGCTTTAGAGCGTTTCGAGCAGTTCGTTGGCGTTCGCGAGGGGAAAATAATTGTTTAGTGTAAAGTTTTGTCGGCATAAAACCGGACTTATGCCGCAAAATTACGCATTTGTGTGGACACATACAAAGCCGAGGAGAGAAATGATGAAAAAGTCCCCGGTTTTTGTGAGACACGGCGAGGGGCAACGGCTTGTGGTGAATTAAAAAGAGAATGAGTACCTTTGCTCTGTGTCCGCAAGGGTCGTGCGCACAGTCCGCACCGACCGACAGCCCCCGCGGTGGCGCGCGACACACCTGCAGAATGACAACTCATTTCACTCACATAAAACCCAAAGAAAATGGCTTTTTGACTAACGACAAACTCGTAATCGTCGGTGCCGCCGGCATGATCGGCTCCAACGATGGTGCAAAGCGCCCTGATGATGGGCCTCACTTCCAACATTTGCCTCTACGACGTTTTCTCGCCCGAAGGTGTGGCAGAAGAAATGCGCCAGTGCGGCTTCAACGACGCGAAGATCACGGCAACCACCGACGTGGCCGAGGCCTTCAAAGACGCCAAATACATCATCTCCTCGGCGGTGCTCCCCGCAAGGAAGGCATGACGCGCGAAGATCTCCTCGCCGGCAACTGCAAGATCGCCGAAGAACTCGGTAAGAACATCAAGCAATACTGCCCCGACGTGAAGCACGTGGTGATTATCTTCAACCCCGCCGACCTCACCGGCCTCGTTGCGCTCCTCTACTCCGGTTTGAAGCCCGGACAGGTGACGACGCTTGCCGCACTCGACTCCACCCGCTTGCAAAGCGCCCTGGCCAAAAAGTTCGGCGTGATGCAGAACGAGGTGAAAGCTGCGCCACTACGGCGGACACGGCGAACAGATGGCCGTATTCGGCAGCGCTGTGGAAATTGCAGGCCGCAAGCTCTCCGACATCATCGGCACGGCTGAATTCTCTGAAGAGGAATGGGCACAAATGCGCAAGGACGTGACGCAGGGTGGCTGCCATCATCAAGCTCCGCGGCCGCAGCTCGTTCCAGAGCCCCTCTTACCTCGGTTGAGATGATTCGCTCGGTGATGGGCGGTGCTCCTTCGCTTACCCCGCAGGTACGTACGTGAAGAACGAGAAGTACCAGAACATCATGATGGCAATGGACACTACCCTCGACCAAAACGGTTTGCTCCTACAAGGTGCCCACGGAACCGCCGAGGAAGTGGCAGCTCTCGACGCCAGCTATGCTCACCTTTGCAAGATGCGTGACGAACTTGTTACGCTCAACATCGTGCCCCCGTGGCAGAATGGAACAAGATCAACCCCAATCTCTAATCGCGCGGGGCCTGATCTCCCTCACACTGACGGCGCTTTCTCCATGCGGAGAGGCGCCGTTTTTATCTTTGCGATGCGTCGCGCTGTGCACATTCCCGGTCGGCTGTGGGAGAAAGGCGAGCGAGCTCCCTCAACGTCCCGAGTGCACAACGAATGCCGCCACACGGCGGCGATACACGACGAGCTGCGCGTTGAAAGACCGGCGATCTGTGTTTTGACAGATCACGTGCTGCAAACAGCTCGTCCGCAGATTTTTCGAAAAACCGGCGGGGACTTCCCGCCGATTTCGCATGGGCGCGGGAACAGTCGGAATGATTTCGGTCAAGGTTTCCGCTTTCTCTGAGAACCCGGCGGAAACGTACAGCGAAAACGGCCGAGGGAAAGGGAAAAAACGGGGAACTTTGTGGAGCTAATGGGGGACTTTTGACGAGAAATTTGGGCGATTTTTCGAGGCTTCGGCCTGCAAACAGGCAGAAAGCGCAGCAACTATTGCACTTCGTGCACGATAAATCATACAAATGTCGCACAGATCTTGTATTTTGCAGGTAAAATCCACTCGAACAGATGGGGAAACCGGCGATCGTCTCGCCGGTCTGCCATGAAAAACAAAGCAGTGAAAAGAGTAATCCTCCCAAATGCATAAAACGCAAAACTCAATAACAACCATAATCATGCAAAAAACAAGTACCTCAACCACGTGGTTCTTCGGATGGGTATGTGCCTTGTTGTTGCTGTGTTCGGGCCCGCTCCCCGCTTCGGGGCAGTGTCCGGCTTTCAATGGAACGACTTCACCAAAACGCTGGTGCAGCCCAACAAGGACTGCAACACGGCGGTTCGGTCACCATTCGCTACAGCAACAACGTCGTCGGTGTCGACGACTTGCGCTACCAATTCGGTTCCGGCCCCAACGGCCCGTGGTTTCAAGAAGTCGATGCACCCTCACCGGGGGCGACCGTCAAAGTAGACGTGCCCACCTCGATGGACGGGAAGACGCTCTTCGTACGCATTACCACCCAATGCGGCACCTCGACCCGGACCGACTATTGGAACATGGGCCGAATCGATCTGCGCAAATCGGAGACGGTTTCGCTCAGAACGAGCAGCACCCCGGCCGGTTCGGGCGTGGGTTCGAGCGGCGGCGTGCAGGCTTGGATCGACGGTCCCTCCAATTTCACGGAAGCGACCTTCAACTTGTATAAGCGCAACGACCCCAACACGGTGATTGCCACGCAACGCTCGACGCGCCCCTACGAAGGCGTCACGTTCTTCAACCTGCCGAAGGCGATTACACGGTGATTGCCACTGCCAAACCGGGCTGCACGCCGACCACCACGGCATCGAACTGGAACGACGGCGCCTTCAAATTGGCCGGCAACGTGAGTGTGGGCACTTTCAACCTGATTGCCACGGCAATTCCCTCGCGCGGTACCTGCCGGGTGGGGTGAAAGTGGAGGCTTCGAAGGTGACGGGCGTGCAACAAATCGTGTATAACCTGGCCACTCAACAGGGATCCCAACACGGTGGTGCAGACCTACACGGCCAACTACCCCAACTTCGCCCACACGTTCACGGGCTTGGCTGCGGAAAGTATGTGGTTTCGGCCACAGAAATGACCGGCAACAGCAAGATGCAAACGAACTTCGAGGTGAGAAGCCAGAACGATGCACCGGCTGTAACGCTGATCAACCACACGATGACGGGCGTGGCCGAGGTAAAGTCAACGTGCGTGTGGCCAACACCTCCGAAGCCTGCCCGGTGAAACTCACTGTGCAGCGCACCAGCACGGCCTCGGGGCTGCCCTTCACCACGATTAGTGAAGAACAATCTCACGGAAGAAAATGTGCTCATCGACAATCTCACTAGCGGCAACTATTTGGTGACTGCAGAATACGGTGGACTGAATTTTTGTCGCCACCTTTGTCATTGCAGAATCTGGGATCGGTCTTGCCAACCGCGGAATTACAAGTGCTCAAGCCTACTGTGATCCGTCGGGCAGTGTGAAATGGAGAATTGACAGGCGGCTCCTATTTCTATTATAATCCGCTGGACGTAAAGATCACCAACCGCAACACGGGCAACCTCGTGCGCCGTTTTACGCTCGGCGGACAGACCATTTACCGAAACGAAGAATTTGGTGCCGGAGACTACACACGCTCACGGTGCGATATGACCAGGCAAATCTCGAAACGAACTCCTATTTCACCGTCAATTCCAAAAGCCAACCGCGAAGGCGACCTGAACTTCTCTATCGACGAGGGGAGCGAATTCTGCGGTGACCAGCCGATAGCCAAGCTTGCAGTGAACTATACGGGCAACGGCGGCATCGAAAACGCACCGCAAATGCAGGCTTTCATGAACGGAGCCACGTTTGAGGTCTACACCCGCGAAGGACAATTCCTCTACTCGGGCGTGATGCCCCAACTCACCGGCAATGCCAAGTCGACTTTCGAAACACCCTACATTCCACAAGGCGGATACATCACGGTGAAGGCTGCCTGCGGCTACCCGACGCTCTCCAGAATTTGGGCGGCGTGGCGGCATGGTGAAAGCCTATCTGTTCAGTCCGACCTTCACCTACCGTGGATGCGGCAGCAGAGGCACGAATGTTGACCTCCGCGTGCTCGACACGAAGGGATCCGTCGTGCCGCTCATCACCTCACGGTGAAAAAGAAAGGCACCGGCGAACTGATTGGCACCTACGAAAATGAAAGAGGGCGTGAACACCGCCATTTTTGCCAACATGGAACCGGGCGATTACACCGTGGAATGGTATCCGCAGTGCAATCCCGCACAGAAACACCAAGAGGAATTCACGGTGCCCGACAAGGTGTCGGAGGTGTCTCGTGCCGTCCTGCCGCCATTTGCGACGAGATGGGATCGATTCAGATCACATTCACCAACTTCACCAACATCGGCGGCTGGCGCTACGAACTGATCCGCAAGAGCGACAATAAAACGATTCGTATGTACGGCAGTGGCGGCGGCAACAGCCTCTACTTCGAACGCGTTCCTGCCGGAGAATACACGGTGAAGGCCACCCCATCGTGGAATGTAATGACCTCACCCGGGTGTGTTTGACGTAACGGTGCCCGTCGAAACGGATCCCCGAATGAATACGGACAGATTCATCATCCTGTGGCAACGCGACGCCCGGCTCAGCCCTATCAACGGGTGGGTAGGTGCGTTACTACAGCTATCGTCCCTACAGCTACGTGAAATGGCGTGTGCTGGATGTGACTACCAATGCCGAAATCTCGAAGGGCGAGGTGCGCCCCATCCCCAATAATATGGGAGGCTATCCCATTCCCATTCAGGGATTGCCCCAAACGTATAAGATTGAGTTCGAAACGCCTTGCGGAACTTTCTCGCGCATTGACTCACTCACGGTGGTCAACCGCAGAAGTATGCGGGCTTCGACATGACCACGACGCAGGGAAGCACAACGTGCAACACGCCGCCGACCATCAAGATCCACTCTCTGCTGAAAGAGGCCGGCCTGCCCGACAAACCGACCCGAGTGCAGCTGTATTTGTACGACAACAGAGGAAGCGGCTATCGATGGTATCTTGTCAAAGAGGCCACTGATCCCAACATCATCGAAGACTACACGTTTGACAACCTGCTACCAAGCAGAACGTACTACGTGAATTACTTCTATGACGGTACGGCAGAGCGAAAGCAAAACCACCACACCGCCTATCGCTGCGGGGCAGACGTACTGCTGTCTTCCTCGCAATTCAGTCCGAAAAGGCAATGCCATTCTCACGGTATCGCCCATCGGCGTTGATCCGGCGCCACAATGAAGGTGATCATCACGGACAATCTGGGTACGGAGGTCTACAACCAGACGGTATCTGCCGACAATCCGATCAAGATTCCCGTGAAGAAACCGGGTACCTTCTTCAGAATGACGGAAACATCCTCACGGGGTGCTTCGTCGGACAAATATTGGGCAAACTTACCGGCCCGGAACGACGCCAGCCTTTAGCTTTAGCGCAACGGGCACAAATGCAGTGTAAGAACGACGGTGAAATCAAAGTGACGGTGCCTGAGGCCTTCTATGATGTGGACCAAGTGCACTACACGCTGAAGAAGATCACGGAACTTCCTACACGGATGTGGCAGAAACGACCACTCCTTCGCAAGCGAAGAGCTTTATCGGTTTGGAAGCGGGGAACATATGAGATTTCGGCTCGCGCTACGGTGTTCCACGATGAGAACAACAACCCGAAAGTCTTCGACGCAAAGAAAAACGGTGACGCTCAGCACGACGTATCGCGACGGACTTTACGCCACGGTGCGCCGGACTATATGGTACCCACGACCACAGCTTGTCCCAACGGCCGTATCGGTCTGAACATCGAGAAGGGAACGGGACGCTATCGCGTCTATCTGAAATCGACTCCCGACGGTCCGCTGACTGAACCGAAGGAACTCTTCACCGACGCCATCGGTTCGAGCATGTATAACAAGTTGTGGGGCGAGGCCTGAAACCCGGTCACTATTCGCTCACGGTGACCGACGGATGTATGGAACGAGACATTCCCGATGCGGAGATTCTCGAAATGCCGAACCTCGGAAAAGCGGTAATCTATGCCGACTGGTACCTGCGCGGTGACATGCGCCTGAAGAAAGAGCTGACAGAAAAGCGCGACTCCTTCCTCTACTCGCTCCGATTCGATCCTTCGGCGTTCCCGATCAACTTCCAACAAACGGCTTATCGCTCCTATGAGGCACAACTGTGGCTCGCGGCGACAACCGGACAACTCACAATGGAAGAGCGACTGGGTGATGAGCGGCGATGGTCCGGTGATGAAAATATCTACAGCAAGCGTTTCAACAACTGCAATGGAATTGACATCCCGCTGCGCATTAAAGACTGTCCCAATACGGTGATTCGCATTCCCGAGGACCGCAAAGTATTGAACATGGTCACGGGCGGATGGCAATTACTTAAGTGTAATACGGTGCAATGGGTCTTCACCAGCGGTGATATCGGACACAAGTATCACATCAAGGTAAAGCGTCTGCAAGACTAATGTAATCGTCTACGAAAAGGACAAGACTTACAACTCGTATGAGGAGGTCCTGCAGCGCGATCCGGAATTGGAATTCCCTGCCGATAAGTCTTACGACATCGAGATGACGCCTACGGACTATTGCGGCGACCCGCTCTATAGTGCAGGTAAGCGTTTCAATGCCGTGCAACGCAACTATCGCTATTCGCTCGACGACGGCACCATCATGTCCGACTGTGACGGACGTCTCCTGGCCATCCAGGTTGGACGGACTGCCGCTTGCCGATGAAATACTTCGTTTACGAAGTGAAGGGAGGAACAGAAACCCTCGTCGACCAGACAGGTAACTATGTTCCGGACAGATGGTACAACCAATATAAGTTCTTGAGAGACCATCGTTACATCATTCGCGTGGTGGAATACGGTCAACGGAAACCAACAAGATTGATCTTGTCGATTTCACCCTGAACTATCGCTTACCGGGCAAATACAGATTGTCGGAAGGTTACCGCTTGACGAACGTAACGTTCTGCGGCCAAGAGCTACGACGCGGCCAGAAGGGTTTACAACCTCAACAGTTTCAACGGCTACTTCGGCAATGCCGACTGGACGGAGCGTTCCTGCGGTCAGAACAAAAGACGTATTTGACGGTTCCGAAGATGACCAGTATTGCAACGCAAAAGGGAAGCGCCTCATCGTAAATTTGTGGCTACGAAGGTGGAACGCTACAGTGACAGCTACATGCGCCGTTCTCTATGGAAAGAAGAACTCGCAGATGGTTCACTGACAGACTTTGCCTACGCACGGAAGGCGAATACACAATGGTGGCGCACACTGATTGTGGAGATATTCCAATGGAGGACGAGTACCTGGGACGCCCAACGGCTGATCTCGCCTTCTACGATCAGCAAGGCTTGTGATGGTAAATTCACCGTTACACCGAAAGGAACTGTCACCTATCGTGGCAACACTTCGGACGTGGAAGTGACATCTTTCTACGTAAAGGGCGACAATGCCAACACGACCCGCAATTGGGGCCCAGTCATTCGACACGTACCAGCGCGAGTTTACACCTTGTGTTGAACGTGAAACGCAAGAGTGACAACAAGGTCTGCACCATCAGAATGGCCTTTCTCGATGAGTCTAACTATGTTCTCGACTTCGACCAGTCGCAGGCATTGAGTATGTTCTGCACGGATTCAGGGCAAGGGTATCATCCACATGGCTCTGAAGGGTGGACAACCGCCGTACACGTACAAGCTCTCTACGATGGACGGTACGGAAATCGAACGCAAGACGGTTCCCGGGCTGTAGACTTCGAACAGGGTGTGCTCGGACAACGCTTCCGCATCACGGCTACCGACGCTTGTAACCCGACGTGGATTCACCCAGGATGTCCTTTTGCAGGACCCCGCAGCTATTTCGTCTTCGATGAGTCAGAAACCTCATTCTGCGTGGTGATCATGCCAAACTATCAGCTCGTGAATTCCGCGGTGCGACCTATCTTTGGCATTTGCCTGACGGATCGACAAAGGCTGGTCGTGAGCTCGAATTCGAAGCTAAGGCGGAGAATGCGGTGAGTACACTGTGGACATTCACTTGACAACTTGTACGGTGACCTTGTATGGTAAGTTCACAGTGGGTATTGCCAGCATTTCCGAAGCGGCTGGTTTGACTCTCAATCAACAGGCCTGTGCAGGTGAACCCGTTGAGTTCACGTTGGATCCAGCTTCCGCTACAATTGACGGAGAGGAAGCCGATGCCGATGACATTGAATACCAATAGGGAGCGAACTGCAACTCGAATGATCCGGGTCGTGGGTAGCAATTCCCAATGCAACGGATCAGAACCTCACGTACACTGCGGCTGCTCCCGGTGTCTACTACGTTCGCCGTACGGCAGTCATCGGCAACTGTAAAGCCATCAGTGGACAATCCAAGTTGACCGTGATCCCCGGTATCAATGTGGCGATGACGCCCGACGAACAGACGGTGACGATCAACAACAAGGATCCCTTCACGTTGACTGCGGTGTGGTAACGGGTAATCCAAACCGCACGTACCAATGGCAGCGCAGTGCCGACAAAAAGACCTGGGTGAACATTGGTAATGATGGAAACGTTTACGGAAAACGAAGCGTTTCGGCAACACGGTTTACTACCGTCGCATCGTTTCGGCAGGTGCTTGTAGCATCGAAGGTCAACCGATCATGGTTCGCTTCAAGAAGCGTTGGCCGGCCTACATCAATCCGCAAGTGCGTCAACGTGCACTCGAAGATTAAGTTCACGAAGTCTACCACACCATGTATTGTACTGACTGAGTAAACGTTCAAGTCCTCAGTTGTTTGCCTCGAAAAAGACAACAGCTAGTGTATGAAAGATAGGAGTCCGTATCAGACGAAAGTCATGATACGGACTCCTTTTTGTTTCCTTAAGAGATCAATGAGTCAGCTGATAATTCTTTTCATAGCTCCATCAAAGTGCACATCGGTGATGTATCGACCTGCTTTAGCCCTTATACGCTGAATGGACATCAGTTTATAGGTTTTGGGCGTAGAGAGTTTACCCGGGAAGGTGCAGGTATCAGCGATGGTGGGACGGCTGCTATAACGTGTAGATGCCGCCCTAATATCCCTTCGCTACAAGTCGGCTAAGCAGCCTTGGGCTATGGGGTTAAGACACGCTACGAAGGAAGCAAGGTCGGTGATAGCTATCAATGGAGTTCATCATGATACAGAAATAAACAATCGGCGCCTTCACGATGTTGGAAAAAGTGTAGCGAGTGCGCTCGCTCAAGGGAATCGCGTCCTGCACTGTGCAGAGACACCGTTTGCGTAGTGCACCGACTGCCCGTTTGCTCCTCTTGCTCGGTGATGAATCCTTGTTCAATTTATACACCATCCCCACCATGAAAAAATATCTGTTACATTTCTTCTTTTAACGTTCGCCCTCTTGTCGCTGTGCGGCTGCGACAATCTGAAATACGCCGAACTCTATGAAATCACAGACAAATTCGTGGAGGAACTCCACACCGACGTGGAGAGCTACGGTTTTGTTGGGAGGATGGATGACCCTGAATTCTCCGTCCGGAGAAGAAAATCGTGAGCGTGAGTGCTCGCCGTCCGGCGTTTCCTTTTTCGCGATGCGGCTTCTGTTCCGTCTCCTTTGCCCTGCCGGCGAACGGTGAAGGAGAAACGCCGAGAAACGCGGCCCTACGCGCGCATGCGCGCGTCCACTACTTTTCGTTTTTGCCTTCACTCCTTCACGAGGTTGCCTCATCTCGTTGAAAAATAGTGCATTGAGGGTGAAGGCTTTTGCGATTTACCTTCACCGCCGAGCTTCACCCCCACTCTTCACCGCCGAGCGGAACATCGACGACGATTTTCACCCGTTCGCCCGCATCTCGGCGACTTTCCCGAAATAGCGCACTTTCTGTCGAAAAACGGGACGCGCGGACTGCGTTTTTAGGTGAGTAGGGAGATTGAAGATGAACCCCCTTCGCGCAGCCTATCTTCAAAACGGCAGTGGGGTGAAGGTTCTGCAGGGTGATGTTCACCCTTTTTGGTTTTGCAATTCGTTGATTCAGATAGGCTTGTGAGCTTGGTGTGAAGCGGTGAAGGCTTTTTCGTGAAATTGACTGATGCGCGCATACGCGCAAGCGCGATATTTTCTTCACCTTCACCCCGCGCATGGCGTAACTGAGCTTTGTGGGTGAGTTGACGGCGTCGACTTGCAAGGTGCCACGTTGTTTGTGCACGCGTCAGACGTTGGCATCGCACGGCTTCCTCCGCGCAGCAGCTGTGACTGCTTGGCTGCCCTCGCTCATCCATCTCCTCGAACCGTAGCCTTTTTGCCTCTGCAGCAAGTCATGCGCCCCAGCTTCCTCAATTGCCCTTCCGCTCGTGGTGTGCCCCATTGCCGAAGGGGTACGCCGAACAACACGCGGTGTTGTCAAAGCGCTTTCGGTGTGCACTGGGCGAGGGGGCTGTCAACGCACATCGCGCCGTCGAGAGGAGCAAAGCGGGACTGCAGTACAAGTAATTCTTCACCAAAAACACCGCCATTTCACTATTTACACATTGCAAAATTTCGATATTTATCGAAAACCCCTCGCTTTTAACACAGGAAAAATTGTCTTGTTGCATTCTATTGCGTATATTTCCACATAGAATTTCATCAGACTGCAATAAATGTGCCCGTTGCAGAAAGCGAGCGCCCGTTGCCCGATGAAAATGACGAAGAGTCGAATCACCGCTTCTCACCCGAGGTTGGGTCGGCACGGCAGGGTCACACAGGATTGACCCCTAATAGAGAATAAATCAATTACACAGAAAACAATAAAAAGTAATCGCTAAGATGGAGAAAAACAAATCCCCTAAGATGGAAACTCTTCGGGCTCCTATGCGCGTTGTTGCTCAGTTGGGGAGGGCTGCCCGTCACGGCGCAGGACTGCCCCAGCTTTCAGTGGAGTGACTTTACCACCAGCCTGATGCAACCCAACCAGGATTGCAACAACCGGGTATAGCCACCATTCGCTGCAGCCAACAACATTGTCGGAGTCGATGCAGTGCATTATCAGTTTGGCACAAGTTGCAGCGGGCCCCTGGTTTTACGAGACCGACGCCGCTGTTTCCAGGCGCTACGGTGAAAGCGGAAATTCCGCCCTCATTGGCGGTTCGGACATTTACGTGCGCATCATCACCAAGTGCGGTCGCAGAAGGCGCGCCGGCTGTTGGTCCATGGGAAGTGTCAGCGCGAGCAACTCTGAGAACATCTCGCTGGTCACCAATGCAACCCCACCGGTAACGGTGCCGGTTCGAGTGGTGGGGTGCAGGCCTACTTGAGGCGGCCCCACGGGCTTCACCGAAGCCACGTTCAAGCTCTATGCGAGCTCTGATCTCAACACGCCGCTCAGCACGCAGCGCAGCACCCGTCCTTACGACGGCGTCACGTTCCTCAATCTGCCCCAAAGGCGACTATGTGGTGAAAAACAGATGCAAAACCGTCGTGCACCCCGAGGCACAACAGCTTCGAATTGGAAAACTGACCACTTCAGGCTGTCGGCTAATGCCACAGTGGGTACCTTCAACCTGATCACTACGCCCATCCACGCTCGTGGTAATTGCCCGGGGGAGTGAAGGTCGAGGTGTCGAAAGTAGAGCGGTGCGCAAAACATGGTGTACAGAGGTGTTTAATCAGAACGATGAAAAACACGCCTTTGGACACCTACACGGCCAGCTACCCCAATTTCACCCACACTTTCACCGGGTCTGCCGGATCGCAGAGTTATGTGGTGAAGGCAACAGAAAAACCCGGCAACAGCACCATGCGGAACACGTTCTATCTCAACGTCAATACATATGAAGTGAACGCGAGATGTCGTGCACGGCACGTACCCCAGTTCGAACGATGGCGTCGTGGATCTTTCAGTTTCGGTACGTCCGCAGCCTGCCCCGTGAAATACACCATACGCGTACCGACGGGGGACGTTTACGCCCATTGTGAAAAACAATGTGACCGAAGAGACCACGCGTGTGGAAGGGCTACCGAGTGGACCCTACCAGGTGACGGCTGAATACGGCGGTCTGACGCAGACCAACACCTTTGCGATCCCTCAGGGAATGTTGGGCCACTTGATGCAGGTTGATTATACGCAGGCCAGGGGATCTGCGACCCCTCGGTAGTGCTAAATTTGAAATTTACAATGGCCTCGGTTACAACCCACGCAAAGTCCGGTTGACCAACGCTGAAACGGGCGCGTTGGTGCGTGAATTTAAGCTGGCGGCCGGACAAACGACATTCGAAACCAAGAATCTTTTCCCAGGCCAATACAAGTTGACGTTACGCGACGAGAGTGCCAATCAGGAAATCTCTACGTTTCTTTCTATAGATTCCAAGGTCTATCTGTATTCGAATCTTACGGTAGACTCCTACAACATGACCACGGACTTTTGCGGTCCTCAGATCATGACGCGCATCCCCGTGAAATACACAGGTACAGGAGGGAATTGAAAAACGCTCCCAATCTCCAGTCTTTTTCTCAACGGTGCAACCTGCACGAGATTTATAAAGAAGACGGTAAAAACCTTCGTCTACTCGGGTGTGATGCCGACTTTGACGGGCAATGCGACGAGCTACATCGAGTCGCGGAGGTAGGCAGTAATTATCGCCTCCGCATAAAACCCACCTGTGGCTATCCTGTGCAGGGAGTATACCCTGTATGGTGACAAGGGCTATCGTTTTGATCCCCAAGTGACATTCCGCGGTTGCGGTGGCACGGGTACGGATGTGGAACTGCGCGTATTGGACGCTAAGAGCCAGGTGGTGCCCAACATCACCTATAAGGTCAAGAACAAGGCGACAGGAGCCGTTGTGGGTGAATATGCTACAAAGGACGGAGTGAACACCGCCATTTTTGTCAATATGCAACCCGGTGACTACAACGTGGAATGGTTCCCGCAGTGTTCGCCCGCCCAGCTCCACACTGATACGCTTCGCATCGAGGACCATGTGAAGGAAACTCGCCGAAGCGTTAATGCAGCTCACTGTGGCGAGACCGGGTCGATTAGTATTAATTTTTATCCTTTTTGCAAATGTCAGGGCATGGCGTTTTTGAACTGAGACGCAAAAGCGACAATCAGCTCTTGCGTGCTTATGGTTCTGACAACACATCGTACATTAGCTTCCCACGTGTGGCGGCGGTGATTACATTGTGAAGGCTACCCCCATCGTGGAATGCGGTGAGTTGACTCCGGTACGTATGAAGTGACGGTACCATACGAGCCTATAAAAATCTCTGATATAAAAACAATAGCACCCTTAGCAAGGCGGTGCCCTACAAAAATGTGGGAACTGCAAATTACTACATCCGGTATCCTTTGGAGTACTTGAAGTGGCGCGTGCTTGATGTGATGACCGGCGCTGAAATCAATAAGGAGTGAAGTTCAAGCGTCGATGAGCTCAGACGGCTCTCTTTTTGTCGTTACGAAATTACCGCAGACTTACAAAATTGAATTTGAGACGCCCTGCGGCAAATTTACGCGTATTGACTCCGTCCAAGTCCAGAGTCGCGATAACATGCCTGGCTTCGCAGTTGTGACCGGCAACGCTAATAAGTCATGTGGCACAAAAAGGCTTCCTCACGGTGAAATCTCGGCTCAAGGCAGCCGGACTTCCCGACATGGCTTCGAAGATCGTGCTCTATACATACAAGGATGTCAGCGGCGGCTGGCAATTAGTGCCAGTCGATTCGGTGCTAAATGCGACAGCGATCATCGAGACGCACACTTTCACGGTGGATCCTGGAAAAAGCTACGCGGTACGCTATTTCTATAACGGGACGAGCGAATATTCTGAATACAATTACGTGTCCGAAATCGGGCAGCTGGATATGTCCGTCTCAATGTTTCTTTCAGCCTAAAGGGAATCTCGTTCACAACGATCAGATTGCAACCGGCAGAACCGGGAAGCACCATGCGCGTGGAAGTGACGGGCGGCGACGGCTCCTCGCTGCTCAACCAGGTGGTGCCTGCCGATGCGCCATATCAGTTGGAACTAAAGAACCCAACACCACCTTCACAGTGAAGGTGACGAAGATCGACGGTTGCAACGCCGGTGAGTCTGTGCAAAAGAACTGTCACACCGTATGTGGGAGAGAGATTCAATTTCGATGCGCAGCCCAATCAGATGAAGTGTAAGAACGACGGTGAAATCAAGATGATTGTGCCGGAGGCTCTTCCACGACGTGGATCAAATCCACTATACGCTCACCAAGACCACGGGTACCTCTTACACCGATGTGGCCGAAACGACAACGCCCTCCGTGCCGAAGACCTTCATCGGGCTGGAAGCCGGACGTACAAAATCACTGGCCGCGCCACCGTGTTCCATGACGAAAACAACCAGCCCGTGGTACAGGATTTCGAACGGACGGTGACGCTCTCCACCCCTATCGCGATGGGCTCTATGCCACGGTGCGCCCCGACTACATGTTGGCCACGACTACGGCTTGCCCCAACGGTAGTATAGGTCTGAACATTGAAAAAGGATCCGGCAACTATCGCGTGTTCCTCAAGTCGACCCCTGATGGTCCGTTGGCACAGCCGAAAGAAATCTTCGCTGACAATAACAACATCACGGCCAAGAAGCTTTGGGGTAGTGGACTGAAGCCGGGGCACTATTCGCTGACCGTGAGCGATGGCTGTATGGAGCGCGACATCCCCGATGCCGAGATTCTCGAGATGCCCAACACGCCAAAGTATACATGGTATGACAATTACAGTGGTTGGACTACCCTCGGTGCATAAACTCAATGAAACACTGTGACTCAGTTAACTACAGATTGTTTTTCGATCCCTCCCTCTTCCCCCAAAACTTCAGAAATCTGGCTTATCGAGCCTACGAAGTGCAGGTGGTCGGCAGGGGCCAACAGCCGGATGAAAATCAGTGGAAGAGCAACTGGAATGCGTACTCCGACGGGTCAGGGTAAGGCTTACGTTGAAGGGAAAGCCAAGCGCTTCAACAACTGTAATGGCGTCGATGTGCTCTTCCGCTTTAAGAATTGCCCATCTTCGCTGACTCGTTTCCCTGACAATATCCCGATCGACAGAGGGGCTTATGGTACCTGGACGAGATTGAAGTGTAATGCGGTGCAGTGGGCCTTCACTGATATTGATATAGGTCATGAGGTTTAACATCAGGTGACGCGCGACCCTGACGGCATGGTGGTGTACAACAAGGACAAGACCTTCAACTCAAGTGAAGAGTATCTCCAGCGCGATCCGAGTGGAATTCCCGGCCAACTATTCTTACCGCATAGTAATGACGCCGAAAGACTATTGTGGTGATCCGCTCTCCTATTCTCCTAACTATTCGCATGCGGTTGATCGTAATTACCAATACACACTCGACTACCGTGACTCAATTATGTCGGACTGTGACGGCCGCCGCTTGTCGATCCAAAGGCTGGACAGACTGTCGTTTGCCGATGAAATATTACGCGTACGAAGTGAACGGCACGCAAAAGAAACGCTGGTGGCACAGAGTGGTAACTACGTTCCCGATGCTTGGAACCAGTCTTTACAAGTATAAGAAGGACAAGACCTATGTGATCCGCGTGGTGGAATACGGCCAGCGGAGACCAATCAGGTGCAGTTGGTGAAATTCACGCTCAACTACCGTCTGCCTTCGAAATACAACGTAGGCAGTGGTTATATGTTCAGTGCGACCTCTTTCTGCGGTACGGGCTACGACGCTGCGAAGAAAGGTTACAATATGAACAATTTCTATGCGGAGTATTATTCCAACTGGAATGGAGTGCCTGCGGTGACGCAAGACACATATCTCACGATTCCGAAGATGACGATTGTGGTACGCAAAGAGGCTGCGCCGCATCGCAAGTTGTCGCCACGAGGGTGACGCGCTCTGGTAGCAGGGATTTATCGCACCGATTGGAAGAACAGTTGTCCGATGGTTCGTTTGCGAACGATGCTTATGCGCGGAAGGTGAATACACGGTGGTGGCACACACGGCTGTGGCGACATCCCGATAGGCGACTGACTACATTGGTCGCCCGACGCTGGATCTCTCAGCCACTACGGTGGACGCAGCCTGTGACGGTAAGTTTACCGTCACGCCGAAGGGAACCTGACTTACCGCGGCAGCAGTTCAGATGTGGAAATCACCTCTTTCTATCGTCGATGGTGACAACCTCAATACGACCCGTAACTGGGGTCAGTCGTTCGACACGTACCAGCGTGAGTTTACCCTCATCCTCAATGTCAGACGTAAGAGCGACGGTCTAACTTGTACGTTGAGCTGGCCTTTCTCGATGAGCAACTACATTCTTGACTTCGATCAGTCGCAAGCACTGAGTATGTTCTGCACGGATTCGGGCAAGGGTTTCATCCACATGGCGCTGAAGGGTGGACAACCGCCTTATGCACGTATAAGCTCTCGACAATGGACGGCACGGAAATCGAACGCAAGACGGTTCAGGGAGCTGTTGACTTCGAACACGGTACGCTCGGACAGCGCTTCCGCGTTACGGCTACCGACGCTTGTAATCTGACGTGGATCCACCAGGATGTCCTTTTGCAGGACCCCGCAGCGATCTCGTCTTCGATGAAGAACTGAAACTTCATTCTGTGTAGGTGATCATGCCAAACTCTCTGCCCGTATATTCCGGGTGCAACGTATCTCTGGCATTTGCCTAATGGAACCACAAAGGCTGGTCGTGAACTTGAATTTAGAAGCCAAGGCGGAGAATGCCGGTGAATACACTGTAGACATTCACTTGACTACTTGTACAGTGACCTTAGTAGTGGTAAGTTCTCTGTGAGTATAGCCAGTATTTCTGAAGCGGCTGGTTTGACTCTCAATCAGCAGGCCTGTGCAGGTGAGCCCCGTGAGAATTTACGTTAGATCCTGCTTCCGCTACAGTTGATGGCGTGGCGGCAGATGTCGATATCACTTATCAATGGGAGCGCACAGCTACGCCGGACGATCCGGAATCGTGGACGGCAATTCCCAACGCGACGGATCAGAACCTTACCCACGGCTGCTGCCCCCGGTGTCTTTTACGTTCGCCGTACGGCAGTGATCGGTGAATGTAAAGCCATCAGTGGACAATCTAAGTTGACTGTGATCCCGGTATCAATGTGGCGATGACGCCCGACGAGACGAGACGGTGACGATCAATAACAAGGATCCCTTCACGTTGACTGCCGGTGTGGTAACGGGTAATCCGAATCGCACGTACCAATGGCAGCGCAGTGCCGACAAAAAGACCTGGGTGAACATTGGTAATGATGAAACGTTTACGAAACGAAGCGTTTCGGCAACACGGTTTACTACCGTCGCATCGTTTCGGCGGGTGCTTGTAGCATCGAAGGTCAACCGATCACGGTTCGCTTCGAAACGTTGGCGGCCTACATCAATCCGCAAGTGCGCCAACGTGCACTCGAAGATTAAGTTCACGATCTCACGCAGTAGTATTCACATTGTGTGTGACCTACTGAGTAAACGTTCCTATTTCTCAGTTGTTTGTTTTCGAAAAGAGACAACGGCTAAGAATGTAGGGACGATGAAATAGGAGTCCGTATCAGATGAAAGTCATGATACGGACTCCTCTTTTTGTTTGTACCTTAAGATATCAATGAGTCAGCAGATAATTCTTTTTCATAGCTTCATTTACGGGCATTCTTTCCGCTGGACATATTCAACTCCTAGTTTTGTGCAAGGCACATCGAGATTCATCAAAACATATCTACAGTCCAGGAAAGACCTCGATAACTACGCCTAAAATAAGGCTGAAACCATTAATGGGCTTCAGCCTCTAAGAGAAGAACAAAACTGTTCGTGTCCCTTACATCGAAAGGATTAAGATCGATGTTTCAGGATGCGTTATATCTCCGCACAAGATCAGGGCCGCGCACCCAATTTACTCTTCAAGCAAACCGTCGTGACGCAACAACTCTACCAAAGCTTCGAGTTCCGCGTACCATTCGGCGCCAAAGACCGACGAATAAGCGGATCGCGGAGAAAAACGATAGATGGGTAAACGCAGTTCACGCCCTTTCTTCACCGCAGGAGCGCAAACAGACCAACGATGATAGTTTTGAGTGCCACTGTACCGTTGGAAAGGGTTTGCTCACGAATGGGATGAGCGCACTAACTAATCGGCTTCGGCCAATCGATTCTTCCCTCACGAAAAGCACAATCCATGGCACAAAGACAAATACCGTCCTCGTCATAGCGCGCAAAAACAACATTCGCGCCCACCGACAATGCTCGTTACCGTCAGCCATCACTGTCACGATAGCAACACCCTGCTTATCCAGAATCTTGCAGGCACGCGGATCGAGTTACGCATGCGCAGCAGGTAGCGCACGCTCGAGTTCACAGCATTCCTCGGCCGTGACTGGCGCACCGGCTTCACCTTCGACGCAGCATGCCCCACCACAAGCAGAGGTCACAGCAAAAATATTCAGTAAAAATATCGGGCGACAAAAGAACGTCACCCACTTGAAGAATAGGAGCATGGAAATATAAGCCCTCCGGGGAAGAAGGAAGAAAAACAGTTGAGTTCAAAAACGATAGCCGCAAAAACACACCCTTCCGCACTTGGGTTATGTTTTACCCAACTGATGGGCTGCAAGCCGTGTGTCGTGAGATAGGCGTTCGCCTGCGAGAAAGGATGCGAACCGAAGAAGCCACGGTAGGCAGAAAGCGGAGAGGGATGCGGTGCAGTAAGGATGCAATGACGCGAACGATCGATAAGTGCCGCCTCACGTCCGGCGTACGCCCCCAAAGGAGGAACACAAGGTGTTCTCTTTGAGAGGAGAGGCACGAATTGCCGCATCGGTGAAGGTTTCCCACCCACGTCCCTGGTGCGAGACCGGCAGCACCGGCCCGAACCGTAAGCGTTGCATTGAGCAAAAGCACACCTTGGTCAGCCCAACGCCGCAAACTGCCAGATGTCGGTACGGGAACGCCAAGATCATCGTGCAATTCCTTAAAGATGTTTTGCAACGAAGGAGGTGGAGGCACGCCATCGCGCACAGAAAAACAGAGACCTTCAGCCTGGCCTGCACCATATAAGGATCCTGGCCGAGGAGCGACGACTTTGACTTCCGAAAAGGACCAACGATCAAAGGCGGCAAAGATTTCGCCGGCGGGAGGATGGCAGGTGCCTACAGCATATTCAGCGCGGACAAATTCGGTGAGCGCTGCAAATAGGGAGCAGAAAATTCCGACGCAAAGCGCCTCGCGCCAAGAAGGAGTGAATACGGATCATGGATCGGGCAAACTTAAAGACTTACTCAAGATGAGGTGTAACCGTAAAGTCCCTTGCGCAGTAAGTGAAATAAACTCTTTACCTTCTTCAATCGCGATCTTCCGCTCGTTCACGGCTTTCGTCACCCACGATTCGAGACGGCGCACCAGCCGTTTGGGATCGTATTGCACGTATTCGAGCACATCGGCCACCGTTTCGCCGTCGATTGTCTTGTCAATGGAGATAACCATCGGCGTCGACGGTGATATGTACCACATTGGTGTCACCGAAGAGGTTGTGCATATTGCCAAGAATCTCCAGATAGAGCACCTACGAGGAAAACGCCGATGTAATACCGATCGCCCATGCGGAAAGTATGCGGGGATGTAATTGGTTTGTTGATTGTGGTTGACGTAAGTCGTGATCTTTCCGTCGCTGTCACAAGAGATGTCCTGAATTGTGGCGTTGCGATCGGGGCGCTCGTCGAGCCGCTGGATCGGCATGATGGGAAAGAGCTGATCAATGGCCCAATGATCAGGAAGCGACTGGAAGAGAGAAGTTGCAAAAATGCTTCTCTGGCATCATTTTGTCCAACTTCCGCAGTTCATCGGGCGCATGCTTGAGATGGTGGAGAGGTCTACCACTTCTGAGCACGTGCTCCAATAGAGACTTTCGATCTGCGCGCGGGTACGGAGATCGATGAGCCCGTGACGGAAAGATCAGAGCTTCTTCGCGAATGTCTTCGGCGTCGTGCCGGTCTTCGAGCATCGAACGCGTCGACAATTTATCCCAAATTTCGGTGAGATCGTGCACCAACTTGTGGTCATCTTCTGCGGGATGAAAATCCTCGTCCATGTCGAGGCACTTCGGTTGTTTTCAAGCACGCTCGAGAATCAGCACCGGTGGTGAGCCGTGAGCGAAGCGATCCACCCTCTGTGATGATGTTGGGATGAGGAATACCGTTCTTATTAGCCGCTTCGACCAGGGTGTAAACAATGTCATTGACGTATTCCTGCACACTGTAATTGACAGAGCTTTCGGAATTAGACGAGCGCGTGCCGTCATGAGTCACGCATGATCCGCCACCACAATCGACAAATTCGATGTTGAAGCCCATTTTGCGCAACTGCACATGGTATTGTGCCATCTCGCGCAACGCAATGCTGATGAGACGGATTTTGGGAATCTGACTACCGATGCGGAGGTGAATGGGCCGAAGGCAATCGCTCAAGCCCTTCTCTTCGAGCAGTGTCAGAGCCTGAAGCAGTTCCGAGCTGTTGAGGCCGAACTTTGAAGCGTCGCCTCCCGAGACTCTCCCATTTACCCATGGAACGACTCGCCAGTTTGGTGCAGAATGCCGAGGTTGGGGCGCACGCCCATTTTTCGCAACCGTGTGCGCAATGATTTCAAGCTCATGCGGTTTCTCGATCACCAAAAACACCCGCTTTCCCATTTTCTGGGCAAGCAATTGCCAACTCAATGAAGTTTTTGGTCTTTGTGTCCGTGCGAAACAATGACCGAATCGAGTCCATGTTCGTCGCCAACACTGCATGCAGCTCAGGTTTGGAACCGCATTCGAGGTCCGAGGTTGTATTTCTTGCCGTGTGGGATGATTTCCCTCCACGACAGGGGCGCATCTGATTAACCTTGATCGGATAGATGATGAAATGCTCCCCGCAGTAGTCATATTCTTTCTCGGCACGCTCAAAACAGTCAGCCCGTTTTTCGATGCGGTTGTCGAGTATGTCCGGGAGCGGAGCAAGACGGAGCGGTGATGTCGCGTTCGGCCAGTTCGTCCACCACTTCACGGAGGTCAATGCCGAACATTGTCTTTGCGCGGACAAACGTAAGCGTGACCCAATTCGTTGATGCCGAAATAGTTCACGCCCCAGCCTACGATGTTGTAGAGTTCTTCCGGAGTCTTCAATACGCCATTTTTCTCATCGATGCGGATCGTATATGCGGGAAAGGGGAATTTGTGGGATAAAAAGGGAAAGGAAAGTACACTCAGCTCGGTCAGCAAGCTCGGCCTCAAGCGCAACAATAATGCGCTGCGAGATGCGTCCGATCTTTTCGGGAGTGTCGAGCGGATGCACCTCCACTGTGTGGTGAGCACGCTCATAGTAGGGGACGGCGCTCAGCCAGTTGCGCAGTGACAAAGGCACGCAGTTCGTCGGGGCTCTTGCCTTCGAGCAACGGCCGTCGTCCCTTACTGATGCTCAGATGCGCACAAAGCCGTGTCGGCATCGGCACTCAAAATAGACGGTATGCGCGACCTGGTTGAGAAAATCCATATTGTCGAAGTGCGCGGGCGTCCCCGCCACAGGAAAGGACAATGTCTTCAAAGCTACGCCACCTCGTGCGGCATACGCCGCTCGAGGCTCAGCAGCAGAGCTTCGCCTTCTTCGGCGAAGATGGCCGGGCAACGCTTATGAAAAGCGCTCTTCGATATACCAATCGAGATCACTGAAGCGCAGACCCAGACGCCGGGCGAGATCCGCCCGACGGTGGTTTGACCCACGCACATGTAGCCGATCAAAGCGATGCTTCATGGTCTCTACTTACTGCTCTTTTTCGTCGATGCGGCGGCGAGTCGTTGCTGGCAGCACTTTTTGGTTGTCGACTTCGTACCCGGCCTCGATGAGCGCGCGACATTCCTCGAGCGTCAGTTCCGCAGCATGTTCCGCACGGTCAGCAGGAATCACCGTAGTTCTTGCCCGCCTATACTTGATGTAAGGACCGTAACGACCGTAGGCACTTCGAGCTCAGGTTCTTCCTCGAAAGCGAGCAGATGACTCTTCGCATCGGTTTCGCGCTTCGCCAGAATGAGGTTCTATCCCTCGTTCGAGGTGTGGTCGTAAGGGGATCCTCGTCTTTGGGGATCGAGACATATTTCACGAGTCATGCTGCGTAAAGGGGCCAAGCGACCGGCACCCACCGTGACAGGCAAGTCTTCGAAGGTGCCGAGTTCGCGAGGGAGTTTGCAAGTTCGAGCGCCTCCTCAGAGCGTGATGGTCGCGATGCTTTTGATCAGGAGCCAGACGCGCGAAACGAGGTTTTGTCGTCGCCCTCTCCGCCGCGATTTGCACCATCGGACCCGAAACGCCCGATTTTCACACTCACGGTTTGCCCGTCGCGGGGTCGGTACCGAGATGGCGTTCACCCACGCGTGTGTCACTGCGTTCCGAGCACGGTCTCACCTGGGGCTCCAGGTCGCCGTAGAGATGTGCGGATCAGTTCGGTCCAATCTTTTTCGCCCTCGGCCGCAAGTCGAAATCGTGTTCCACGTTCGCCGTGAAATTGTAGTCCATGATTTCGGGAACTTCTCCATGAGGGAAAGTCGTTGACCACAATACCCGTGTCGGTGGGAACAAGCTTACCGCGATCGCTGCCGTAGTTCTCACTACTCTGCTCGGTGACGATGTCCTTGCCCGTAGGCGTGACCAAAGTCACCGGACGCAGCTTACCTTCGTTCCTCTCCCGACGCACATATTTACGCTGTTGGATGGGTCGAAATCGTAGGCGCGTACGTCGAAGGACGCCCGATGCCGAGTTCTTCGGTTTGTGCACCAGCGAAGCCTCGCTGTAGCGTGCGGCGGCGGCAGCGGCGTTGACGTGCCGTAATCATCTGGCGATGCGGCTCCTGCCCCTCTGTCGCGGGAGGACAGACCTTCGGCGACCAGGTTTTTCTGCCGATTCGTTCTCGTTGTCTTCAGAAGCTCTCGCGATACACCCGCAGGAAACCTTCGAACTTCACCACTTCGCGGTGGCCACAAAATGATGTTCACTCCCTTCCACGTCGATCAGCGACAGTGGTGCGTTCCAGCTGCGCATCGGCCATCTGACAAGCCACGGTGCGCTTCAAAATCAAGTCGTAGAGCCGCTTTTCTGTGACCCGTGACGCCAGTTTTCGCTCCGGCGCATGTCGGTGGGGCGAATGGCTCCGATGCCTTCCTGCGCGCCCGCTTCGCGATGCGCGTGTGGTAACGTCGACGCTGGTGATAGTCTGCGCCAGGTTCGGTGATCCGCGGCCCTACCGTGTTGAGACAGAGGTCGGAAAGATTCAGCGTCGTCGGTACGCATGTGGGTGATCAAACCCGCTTCATGGGAGAGCTTTTTGCGCCACGCGCATGGTCATGCCCACCGCAAAACCGATTTTGCGTGCAGCTTCCTGCTGCAAGATCGACGTGGTGAAAGGCGGTGCCGGACTGCGTTTCGAGGGTTTCGTGGCAATGGAACCGATGGTAAAACGCGCATTTTTACACCGTTCGAGGAAGGCCTGTGCTTCGTCGGCCGTAGCAAAACAGTGGTTGAGTTCGGCTTCCAGTTGTGCCGTTTGTCCGTCGGCACCGTCTGCGGTGAAACGTGCCGTCACGCGGTGAGTTGCTTTCACTTGCGAACGCGGCGATCTCGCGTTCGCGCTCCTGATAAGTCGCACCGTCACGCTCTGCGCACGACCGGCCGAGAGACCGGCGCGCACTTTCTGCCAAAGCACAGGCGAGAGGCGGAAACCCACCAAGCGGTCGAGCACGCGACGCGCTTGTTGCGCATCGACCAGATTCAGGTCGATGGTGCGCCGGATACTCGATGCATCGAGGATGCGCGGTTTCGTGATTTCGTGAAACACGATGCGGCGCGCTGTGAGTCAGGTCGAGGTTTGAGCACTTCCGCGAGGTGCCAGAGATGGCTTCTCCTCGCGGTCCTCATCGGAAGCCAACCAGATGGTTTCGCTCTTCTTGGCTTGGGCGCGCAGCTCGCTCCACCCGCTTTTTCTTGTCATCAGGAATTATATAGACGGGCGCAAAAGTCTTCGAGGTTCACACAGAAATCTTTTTCGCCAAATCGCCAGATGTGGCCGAAAGCTCGACATCTCTGTAAAATCGTCGCCAAGGAAGCGCTCGATGGTTTTGGCCTTCGCGGGCTCTCCACGATCACTAAATTCTTCTGCATATGCTGTTTTTTATTTTTGGGTGCAAAAATACGCTTGCCTCCTCGATACGCAAATAAATCTGCCCTTTTTCCCTTCCCACTCATCTTATAATAAGAGAACGCGCCGCGGTGTCGCAAAACACCGACGAGCGAGCAAAATCTACGCTTGAGATACCTCACGCACACAAGCGAAACGGAAAAACAGCGCCTCGTTTTTGCGGCCTCAGCGCAGAGGCCAGCGCGGCATTTTCGGCCGCCTCCATGATTTCGCGTTCGCCCGGGCCTTTGTCGTTGATGCCCACCAGATTACAACACCCGTGCACCAACACGCGATGCAATTCTTCATCATACGGGCGCCCGAACAGCTCGGCGTTCGAGCGCACGGTGTCGAGCGAGATATAGAGATCGCCCGAAAGGACATCGCGCCGCCGCTGTAGTCGAACGTGATGATGTCGGTGTAGTAATCGTGCTGAAGGTAGCGACGATTCACCTCAAGAAATTTCCTCATCGTCAGCAAAACACGCGAGTTTCACCTCTCCCAAACGGCGGCCGTGCGACGCCGACACGTCGCAACCAAGCGGTTTCGCAGGCCACGTCGAGTGCGGGAACCGGGAGAGCGCATTGAAAGTGATCATAACTACTGTGGATCGTTGACTTAAAACAAAGATGGTTCGCTCGCGTCGACCCCATAGGGCGTCCGACCGAGATGGGTGTAAACCAATTCCGTGACCTCGCGTCCGCGCGGTGCGTCGAATGAAACCTTCTTTGATCAGGAAAGGTTCTACACTTCCTCCACCGTGCCGGCGTCTCGCCGACTCGCCGTAGCGATGGTCGTGACGCCCACGGATCGCTCATAAACTTATCGATGATGGTGGTGAGGAATTTTTGTTGTCGATCTCGTCAGGCGAAACGGTCGATGTTGAGGGGCTTCGAGGAGCAAAGCGAGCAATGGGCACATCGATGCCGCCGTCGCCCTTCACCTCCGCAAAGTCGCGCACGCGGCGCAACAAGGCATTGGCGATACGCGGCGTGCCGCGCGAACGTCCCGCCACTTCGGCCGCCGCCTTCGGGTCCATGGGCGACACCCAGAATGTGTGCCGATCGTTACACGATGTCGCAAAGCGTGGTGGCGTCGTAGTATTCCAGGTGAAGGTTGATGCCGAAACGCGCACGAAGCGGTGCGGTGAGCAAACCGCTGCGCGTGGTCGCGCCCACCAGCGTGAAGGGGTTGAGGTCGATCTGAGATGGAGCGCGCCGAGGCCTTTGTCGATCATGATGTCGATCCGATAGTCCTCCATTGCCGAATACAGGGTATTCTTCCACCACAGGCGAAAGCCGGTGGATCTCGTCGATGAACAGCACGTCGTTGGGTTCCAAGGGCGGTGAGCAGTCCCGCCAAGTCGCCGGGCTTGTCGAGCACCGGGCGGAAGTGAGTTTGAAACCCACCCCAGTTCGTTGGCGATGATATTGGAAAAGCGTCGTCTTGCCCAGCCCCGGAGGACCGTGCAACAGGGTGTGGTCGAGCGGCTCGCCGCGACGGCGGGCGGCTTCCACAAAACGCGCAGATTGTCGACCACCTTGGTCTGACCGGTAAAATCGTCGAACGAAAGCGGGCGCAAGGCGTTTTCAAACTCACGATCGGTCGAGGGGGCCTGCTGCTCCGGAGCGGATGTCGAAGGTATCTTCTGTCATAAGGAGAAACGAGGACTTACGATAGGGGGTGTGGAGGGTCGGTCTTCGAAACGACCCGGCAAAAGGAGGAGGCGAATCAGGGCACGAGCGGTTGCACGGCGGCACGAATTCGAGGACTGTCGTCGTGGTGCAAGTCAGAGCGCATGATAGTTGCTCACGATGCGATAGGTGCGGATACTGAATTCCACAGTGCGCCCCATCGTGAAATTTGCGTTGGGCGAGATCGCGCTTGTCCACATAGACCGTGCGCCGCACCGACGGCACACGCAGCGTGTCGGACACCGACGGCGAGGCCGTGAGCACGATTTGCACCTCGTCGCCGCAATCACAACTGTAGCGCACGCGCCCGGCGTAGCGTCCGGCTGGTGCCGTGTGCCACTGCTCGGGTTCCGGACAGCCAGGATCGGGATCGGGCGCATCGTGGTCGCAACCGACGCCGCAGCACAGCGCGAAGAGAAAAACCAGGGGGCAGACCGAAGGCCAACGCCGAGAACATACATTCTGCATGAGCGGAGAGGTGGGTGCCGCTCTCCTTGCACTGCCGTTCGCTTCAGCAACAAGAAGTGCGGCGGGGCTGCCACGCAAACGAAAAACGGAGTCAGCGCCCGAGGGTGCGACTCCGTGTTATCGAGATCTGTCAGCCGTATCAGGCGAGCTTGCTCACATGGAGCATGATGCTCGACTTGATGTTCGAAGCCTTGTTCTTGCTGAATGATGTTCGTCTTAGCGAGCTTGTCGAGCATCTTCTGCACTTTGGGAAGAAGTTCTACGGCAGCAGCCTTGTCGGTCGTGGCGCGGGCTTGCGCACGGCGTTACGCATCGTCTTGGCATAGTAGCGATTGTGCAAGCGACGAGTGGCGGTCTGACGAATTCTTTTCACAGAGGATTTGTGATTTGCCATTTTTGAATTGAATTTTTGTTTGTTCAGAAATATAGAATTGACTACGGCACTCTTCAGCAGGAGGAAAATAGGCGTCTCGCGACGATGCTGCTTCAGACGTTACCTGGTTGTGTTCTAAAAACAAAAGCGGGGAATTCTTGCGAACTCCCACAGTCGATTATTTTTGGTAGTCCCTAGGAGGTCGAACTCCTCTTTGAGAATGAAAATCTCTCGTCCTAACCGATAGACGAAGGGACCATTTTGCTAAGGCTTTACAGCGTCGCTTGTGGTGTGCCGTTGTTCCCTGTTTGCGAGTGCAAAGGTGGCGCTTTTTCTCAACTACCAAACTCTTCGGCCATTTTTGCGCGAAAAGTGCATTTTCTCCTTCACCCCCATTTCACAGGCCAAAAACAGGGCAAATTTCTTTTTCGACGTACATTCGCCTCATGTTGCTCCAAGACCGAATTTTAGTGCTCCGCACCCTGCGCTATGCCGACGATCGCCTCATCGTCAGAAGCCCTTCACGCGCACGCAGAGTCGCGTCTCCTTCATTGTCCGCATCACCCATTCGCCGCGTGCGGCAGTGCGCCCACACCCTCTTCACCCCGCTAGCGGTGGTCGACATCGAGTGGAACCGCCCACGAACCCGACAGCTCGGCAAACCGCTCTCCGCGCGCGTGGCACTGCCCCGACTCACGCTCCACCGTACCGGCGAAAACTGCCGTCGTCCTCTTTCTGGCCGAAATGCTCTTGCACGTGGTGCACAGTGAGGGAGGCCGATGTGGCGATCTTCGACTTTGTGGAGGCCGCCTTGCAGTGGTTTGACACGGCTGAACAAAACTTTGCCAACTTCCATCTGGTGTTTCTCATGCGACTCACCCGTTTTCTCGGCATCGCCCCCGATCTTTCGCAGGCCGGACTTCCCTACTTCGATTTGATCGGCGGACGATTTTAGTGGCGAGTGCGCCCCATGCACGCTCATCTTTTTGGAGGGCGAGGAGGCGAGTGTGTTCGCCAATCTGCTGCGCATGAACTTTTCGACGATGCATCTCTTTCGTTTTTCGCGCGCAGCTCAATCGCATTCTCGACGTGCTCATTGACTACTATCGTTTGCACCTCGCAGCCATGCCCGAACTCAACAGTCCGGACGTGTTGCGCACGCTGTTCGACTGAATCAGGCGCCGCACACCCAGAGGTAGGGTATTTTTGCGTCGGGCAGGTGGGCAAAACCCTCGTACTCGAAATCGAGCAAGTCTTCCGGCGCGCTCAGGCGCCGAGTGAGAACGTAGCGAGCCATCGCCCCACGCATCATCTTGGCATAGACCACCACGGTTTTGAGTTGCTCGCCCTTCATCACACGAAACTCCGGCGACGACGTGCACCTCGCGGGTCACGCGGGTCGATCGAAAAAGCCGCTTCATCTCGCCACTGGCCAGGTTGGGCAGCACGCCGTCGTCGGTCCGAACGCTATCGATGAGGCACGTCGGTGAGCCGAGACTTCCAATAGTCGAAAATCGACTGCTCGCCGTCGGGGGCCGGTGCGCTGCCCTCCAAGCGATAGGAGGCGATGCCGTCGAGCGGACGGTTGAGCCCGTAGAGGAAGGAGGTGATCCACAAATGCCCTTGCGCGTAGTCCATCTCGGCGGCATCAGAAGGTTTCGGCGCGGAGATGACGATAAAGCCATACCGGCGTAGGTGGAGTACAGCGGGTGCAGTGGTGGGATGAGCCAACAGGGGCGGCGTAGTCGAGTGCGGCACGCGCGCCGATGCGCGGAGTGGTGTGCAAAGCGCGGCCAGCTCTTCGCCGCTGCGCCCGGCTCAATTGGGTGGCGATGTCGAGGCGCCTCGCTTTGGAAAGCGCGGGATGCTCTGCGACGGCGAAGTCACCGCGACGACGCACTGCATCTGTTTGGCGGTGAAAGAAGAATTTGCATGGAAGAGGAAGAATAGGGGGATGAAAGATGAGGGAGCAAACGGGAAAAACAAGGGGACTTTTCCATCGAAACGCGGGACCTCACGACGAGCGTCTCGCTTTTTTGTCGGGCGACGCGACGACAAACGCGAGCAACGCAATGAGCCGAAACGCGCACTTGCGAAGGGGTGAACTGATACGAACGCTCGCGCACGCGTTACGCGCGCATCAGCTCCTTTTGTTTTTTCGCCTTCACTCCTTCACCGAGTTTCGTATCTCATTCACACAACCCGATACGGGTGAAGACTTTTCCATCGAAAAGGTTCACCTTCGGCACCGAGCTTCACAGGAACAGCTCCGCATGTCCTGAAAAGGAGATATTGCACAAAACGATGGAGAGCACAAAGGTGAACGAAACGGTGAAGGAAAAAGACAAAACCCTTCAACCTACTTACACTCTGGTAAATAAGTTACGGAAGGTGGATGAAGAAGTGAAGGCTTTTTTTCGAAAACCAGACGGATGCGCGCACGCACGATCGCGCGCGAGGCGCCGGCAAAGGGTTCAATCCGGATGGTGCAAGCGATCGGGGGTGATGCAGCGCAACACTTCGTCGAGATATTTGCGCGATTCCCCACTGCGCCATGGGCGAGATCCATCAACCGGAAGTTGCCGCAATCGCGCGCTGTGGCGCGGGCACCTCACCCTCGAACGAGAACAATGAATTCGAAAGGTTTCGATGAGCAGCGGCACGATTTCGCTCGACGTGAGATCGCCCTTCAAAATCAAGTAATTCCCCGTCAGGCAACCCATGGGACCCCAATAGATCACGCGGTCGGCCCAAACGGGATGATTGCGCAGGAAAGGTGGCGGCGAGATGTTCCATGGTGTGAATGGCATTGACGTGCAAAGCCGGTTCGCGGTTGGGCGCTTTCGTGCGCACATCGAAGGTGGTGACGATTTCATCGCCCACGCGGTCTTGTCGACTCACATACACCCCACGGCGCAGCGTGAGGTGATTGACAGTGAAGGAGGTATTTTCTTCATGTTGTGGCTGTTTCAAAAAGTGGCGGGGATGCGCGAGGAGGAAAGTGCGCGTGATGCCAAACGAACGGTCGGCCATCGTGCCCCAAAAATCTTGATATTGTTCCCAATGCGATTCGGCTCCCGGCGTGTCGCTGATGACCGGAAACTCAAAAAGGGCACGCGGTGCAAATAGCAGGTGGGGCGATGGCGGCGCTCTCCATGTCGACAGCCAGCGCCTCAGGGAAGGCACGGCACACTGCCGAGAGTTCGTCGGGATCGGTGATGAACTTGTCGCGGTGCAGGTCAGTCCGCAGCACACCGTGTCCACCAGGTGGGATCGGCAGCCAAGGCGCGCGCCGCTTCCAGCAAACGCGTCGGCTTCAGAGCGAGCACGCAGCCTTGCACCTGACCGTAGGCATTGCCCTCGCCGCACCACACGTCGTGGTAGACGGTGGAGGAGGCGAGCCACGACACCCATCACACCGGGTTCGGGGGCAGCCCGCCGGCACAGCCTAGTGCTGATGAGCGCATCGGGGCGATGCGTCGCGATGAACGCGGCGGCGGTGAGCGCTGCGTGTGACTTTCGATACCGCTCATGGCCAGCACGATGGTGCTGCAGCAAAGCTTCCGCACAACACAGCGGGGAGCACGGGCGTCGCGGCCTCCATCGCAGTGCTGTCGGTGAGCAACGCCGCGATTTGGTCATGCTCCACTTGCATGGCCGTGATGATTCCGATTTTCACTGAGGAGATTTTTATTGAGATTTGCCTACAAAAATACGGCTTTTCGCCCGACGTTGTGTAACTTTGCCCATTAATAATCGTGTAACTAATCAGATGAAACAATTTCTTCGCCGCTCAGCGGCCCGACCTGCGTGGTTGTGCTGTGTTTCTGCTGGTGAGTTTCGCCTATTTTGCCACGCCCATCAGCGAAGGTCTCGTGTTGGGTGGCGACGACACCGTGGCGGCACCGGGACGAGGGACAGGGAACAAACCGCTTATCAGCGGGGCCACGGGCGAACGCTCCCGTTGGACCAACAGTATTTTCTCAGGGATACCCCACTTATCAGGATTTCGCCGACCTAGCGGTTCGACGAAGGTGATGGGCGTGGTCGAGACAGATGGTGCGGCTTTTTGCACCTCCGCCCGCTCGGGTTTCTCTTCCTCTATCTCTTCGGGTTCTACCTGCTGATGCGCGCGCTCCGTTTCAAAACCGCTGCTCTGCATCCGGCGCGACGGCATGGGCCTTCTCGAGCTATTTTCTCTCATCATCCCGCCGGACACCTCTGGAAGGTGAATACTCTCAGATTCATTCCGCCGACCATCGCGGGACTGGTGCTGGCCTATCGCGGCAAATACGTGGGGAGCTACCGTCACGGCGCTCACTGCCGCCCTGCAAATTGCCGCCAACCACTTGCAGATGACTTACTATTTTCTGTTTGTCATGCTCTTCGTGGCGGTGGCCTACGGCATCGAAGCCTTGCGCAGCAAAACCTTCGGGCGCTGGGCGAAAGCCACCGGCGCTCTCCTGGTGGGAGGACTCCTGGCGGCAGCGGTCAACCTGCCCAACCTCTACCACACGTGGCAATACTCGAAAGAGTCGATGCGCGGAAAGACGGACTGACCGTCGCGGCACCGAAAACAGCCGAGCAGAAGGAGGCCCCGAAGCGGAGGGCACCGACGGATTAGCGCGCGACTACATCACCCAGTGGAGCTACGGCATCGACGAGACACTCACGCTTTTGATGCGGACTTCAAAGGCGGCGGATCGAGCAGCATTCTCGAACGCGACGGCGTGGATGGGCTCAAAGGCTACGACGACTTCTATCAATATGCCTCGCAGTTGCAGCGAGGCCACCGGCTCGGGCAATATCCGGGCATCAACCAGTATTAGGGTGACCAGCCGTTCACGGTAGGTCCGTTTATGTCGGGAGCCATCATTTTGCTTCCTCTTCTGCTCGGCCTCGGTTTGGTGCGCGGACCGCTCAAGTGGGCACTCGCCGCAGCCACCCTACTCTCTTTCCCTTCGCATGGGGACACAACTTGCATGGGGCCACCGACTTCTTCATCGATGTGCTGCCGATGTGTGCGAGTTCCGCACCGTGTCGTCGGCGTTGGTAATTGCCGAATTCACCATACCCGTCTTGGCCATGCTCGCCTTGGCCGAGGTGATTCGCCACCCGGAAAAGATTTTCGGAACGCGCCGCGGTAAAATCTCCTCGGTGTAGCAGCGGTGCTCACCGTCGGCGTGAGTCTGTTCTACGCCCTCGTGCCCGATGCCTCGAACCTTCCTCTCGACGGCCGACGGCCAAGCTTTCGCTCAATTGCAGCAACTCGGTCTGCCCGCCGATTTCGTCAATGGCTACAAGGGAGCCATCCTCGCAACTCCACGCGGCCATCGCTTTCGGCCACGGCAGCGCGCTTTCTTCCTTTCGCTCATTGCCCTTGCGCTGGTGGCCGCTTATGCCAAATGGCCGAAAGCCATTCCCTCGGCGGCTGTGGTGGGCGTGCTCCTCGTCCTCCACGCTTGGCGACCTCGTGAGACATCGATCGTCGCTACCTCAACACCGACAGTTTCAAAAGAACCCGAAGCGATGCAAAGGCAACTTTTGCCAAATCGCCCGCCGATCAGCTCATTTTGAAGGACAAAGATCCCGACTACCGCGTACTGGATCTTTCCGGTGGCAGCCCGTTCAACGAGACTTCGAACCAAACGGCTTTCTGGCACAAGTCGATCGGTGGCTATCACGCCGCGAAACTCCGTCGCTACAGGGGTTGATCAATTTCTATCCGACAGCGAGTGCCAAACACCTCGGCGAGGCTGCTCAAAAGGCTTATGCCCGGCGGCGGCCGACGGTACGCAACTCGCCGCGCGCGTATCCGCAGCCGAGGAGCAGCTGAATGCGTATGTGGCCTCGACCCTCAACACCGATTCGGTGACGCGGGTGCTCAACATGCTCAACGCGAAAGTGGGTGATTCTCGGCGATGCAACATCGCCCTGCACAAATGCTCACGCCAGCAGCAGTGCTTTGCGGTTTGTCAACGAGGGTGAAGTTCGTGCCCAATGCTGATGCCGAGATCCAAGCACTGCGGAAGCTCGACCTGAAACACCAAGCGGTGGCCGATGCGGTTCGAGATCGTTGCTCAAAGGCGCCACCGACGGACAAAGGCCGCATCGAGCTCAAGCACTACCGCGCCGAACGAACTGCGCTACACGAGCGACAACAGCAAAGACGGCGTGGCGGTGTTCTCCGAAATCTAGCTATCCGGGCTGGACGGCCACCATCGACGGCAAACCGGTGGGAAGTGGCTCGCGTAAACTAGTGTTGCGCGCCCTCCGCGTTCCCGCCGGACACCATGAGATCGTCCTTACGTTCCGTCCCACCTCGGTGACAACGACCGAATACATCGCTTATGCAGCCATCGTGCTGCTGATTGTCGGTTTCCTCTTCGCGGCAGCGGCGCCAATGGCGCACAGCCGGCGAGACCACCGACGAACAGAAACGCCGGTTGCCTGATGCGCCACTCGACGAAACCGACCTCCGACCACACGGGCCGACCGCCTAAGCTAGGCAGCGCGGTTTCGACAATGCAAACACTCACAGAACTCCCGATGCACCTCCTCCACAAGGCGCACGGGGTTGCCATCCGTCCTGCTCAACATCAACTCAATCAAACCTCAATATACAAACCATCGTACTCCTTTCCGACTCTTAGTTGCCGTCGCTGCACTGGGGCTGGCCTTCGGGCTGAGCGCTCACGGCTTGCGCACGCACACACACAACCTCAAAAACACCAACACAATGAACGTACTGCACACCCTCTATTTTTGCGGAGGATGCTTCTGGGGCACCGAGCATTTCTTCAAACAAAATCAACGGCGTTACTGGACACCCGCGTGGGTTATGCCGGCAGCCATGTAGAAAACCCACCTACGAACGGGTGTGCGGGCACCAAACGGCTTTGCCAGAAACGGTCGAGGTGAAAATACTGCCCACAACGGCTCCCCTCACGCTCTTGGTCCACTCTTTTCCGAACAATCGACCCGACCAGCGTGAACCGCCAAGGCGGAGACGTGGGACCGCAATCCGCACCGCATCTACTATACCGATCCTGCACTCCGCCCGCTGCTCGTGGCCGAGAAAGCAAAATGTGGCCGCCGCCATCAGGCGACCGTACGTCGAGATCGAACCGCTGCACAACTTCTATGCGGCCGAGGACTACCACCAAGACTATCTCGACGTGCATCCGGCGGCTGTTGCCATGTGCCGAGTGCGCTCTTCGAGGAAGCCCGACGCGCCAATGCCGATGCGCTCCCAAAAACACCTACCGAAAACCCACGGACGAAGAGTTGCGGCGACGACTCACCGACGTGCAATACGCCGTGACGCAAGGCGGCCACCGAAGCCCGCATCAAAATGCCTACGACAAGGAATTCCGGCCGGGCATCTATGTCGACATCACCACCGGCGAACCGCTTTTCCTTTCGACCGACAAATTTGAATCAGGATGCGGATGGCCCGACCTTCCTCGAAAGCCCATCGATCCGCATCTCGCTCGACAACCTCACCGACAATAGTCACGGCATGCACCGCACAGAGGTGCGCAGCAAACTCGGCGGTGCCACCTCGGCCACGTCTTCAACGCGACGGACCGAAAGCCACCGGCGGACTGCGTTATTGCATCAACAGTGCCTCGTTGCGTTTCGTCCCACAGCGGACATGGAACGCGAGGGGCTACGGTGCGCTCTCCCGCTGCTCGAAACTTACCGGAGGCGGGACGGCGCACTAAACCGGGCTACCGACCGACGGCTTTCGTCCCCACTTGCTCAGACCGCTCCTCGTCTACCCGACGAGGGGGCGGTTTGCTATTCGGCAGTGCGCGGGTGGCTGCATTGCATTCCCAATTCGCGGCGGTGCCCTCGATTCGCCTCGTGACCTTCCTGATTCACGTCGAGACCTTCCCGATTCACGTTAGTGCATGCTCCATTGTCAGTCATCCGTGCGGGCCGCTGAACGAAAATGCCCGATTTTTCATCGATTGCGGGGGATTTTCTGCGCAGCGTCCCCAACCTGTCACATGGGTAGAAAGCGACGGTGGAAGTTTCGAGGACGGAGACAAAACAAGGGGACGGACTGCTAAAACCCTCCATTCGTTTGGTACTTCCGACAGAAAAATATACTTTTTGCGTATGAGGGTGGAATTGCATCGCACACAGCACGACGCACACTCCATCTCCGGCTGTCGACGGCTGCACGCTGTCGAGAAAAAGCCGTCACACTATATTTTCACATGTCTGAAGCGACCATCCCGACCCTGCACTCCGCGGGTTTCTCAGCTGCGGATGCGGGTGCTCAAAACATCAACTCAACACCTTCGACTACAACAGCGACATCCCGGCAACGACGGGTTCTCCGACCTGGTGGAAGTGCAATTTAAAAATACGCGCAAAGGATATTTCCACGCAACGACAATCACCTCGATCTCCAAAAAGGAGACGTGGTGGCCGTCGGAAGCCTCGCCCGGACACGACATCGGTACCGTTACTCTCACCGGATCGCTCGTGCCACTGCAGTGACAGCACAAAAACTCCGGCGAGATCAAACGCATCTACCGAAGCGCGCACCACAGACCTCGAAAAGTGGCAAGAAGCGCGCAGCCGAGAGAACGACTACGATGATCCAAAGCCGACAAATTGCCAACGTCGCTCGAGGCTGGACACGAAAATCGGCGACGTCGAGTATCAAAGGCGACTGCAACAGGCGATATTCTACTATATTGCCGATTCGCGTATGGACTTTCGCAAACTGATTCGCGTACTGGCCGACACACCTTCCACGTACGCGGCGAGATGCGACAGATCGGGGCGCGACAGGAAGCCGGGAACGCATCGGCGGAATCGGGCCTTGCGGACGTGAACTCGCTGCTCCACCTGGATGAAAAACTTCAGACGGTGTCGACCGGAGCGGCCAGACAACAAGACGACTTCGCCCAATCCACAGAAACTGGCGGGCAATGCGGAAAACTCAAATGCTGCCTGAACTACGAACTCGATGTATATAATGAGGCGCACAAGAGTTTGCCTGAACGCAACGTGCAACTCGAAAGCGGCAGACGGCACCTACTACCATTTGCAAGGCCGACATTCTCAGCGGGCAGATCACTTGATTCGACCGATACGACGCATGGCAGCCAATCTTGTCACCATCAGTGCCGAACGGGCCTTGGAGGTGATCGAAATGAACCGCGAGGGTAACAAACCCGAACTGCTCGACGACGGCCAACAACCGGCACAGAAAAGTGGTGGATCTGGCTGAGCAAGACGATTTGACGCGCTTCGACAAGGCAAAAACGGAAGAAACGCCGTCCTCGCCCAGAGGGCGACCGCCAACACCAAAGACGAGAACCGCGATGCGGCCCCACTGCAGCGCGCGCGGCAAACAATCGGCGCGAACGTCCGGCACGCCGCGGCGAGGACCGAACCGCGAAAAGAAACGGGGCCCGAGAACGAACGCGGAAGAAACGGCCGGAGACAGAGACACGCAACGACAACGCCAAAGGAGGTGCGCGTCGTGACGAACACCAGGCGAGCTTCGACACCACCGACAACAACCCGACGAAATGAAACAGATGATTGCTGCTTGCACGACATGTGCCGACCTGCACGGCGACTCTGCTTGTTGCTGCTCGCGGGACTGCTCCCTCGTGGCCTGCAGAGGCGGAAGCTTTTCTGCAATTCGCACAGGTGGATCCCAACAGGTGGACACGCGGAACGGGCTACGTCTTCACCGTCGACAGTCTTCCGACCACACAAGACTACCGCTGTCGGTCATGCTGCGCAAATCTTCTGACAAAGCTTATCCCTTTCGATCGATCCACGCTCGTCGTTCACCAACGATGGACCCTTCCCGTGCCCGATGCCTGCGGCTCAAGCGCGCGCCGACGCCCGACGTCATTTCACGGCGATCGGACAACCGCGGCCACCGCTGCGTGCGCGACAGTCTACTCATGGTGCGCAACGACACCCTCGTGGCAGGTTGTCGGCCGACGACGGAGAACTTCGCGCACACGGCATTTCGCTGCACCCTTACACGTTTCCGCTCGCCACCCTTCGATTACCGAAAGGCGCAAAGGGACGTATCACCGTACGGCACTTGATGCAACGCGAGAATATCACGGGGATTGAGTCGGTGGGACTGTGCCTTCCTAAACTCACCTCGGAATCCTCGCTGCACGTGGGCGCTTTCGTCCGAAAGTGGCCTCCGCGGCTGCGAAATTCCCCTCATTTTATCCACATGCACATTCGCTTGCTGTTCTTTCTCCTGCTTTGCTTCGCCACCCTTCGGGGCGGCGCGCAACAACGCGTTGTGCAATACAAACCCTACATCGATGAGCGCGCGTGGCACTATGGTTTCCAAATCAGGCTGCACGATCAGGGTTTTGAAGCTCCTCAACAACGGCTACATCAACACGGGCCGACGGCGCACAATGGGTGGGCGAGAACGACAGACCAGAACTTTGGCTTCTCTGTAGCGTGTTGGGCGAGTGGCGACTCACGAGAAATTTCGCGCTGCGCGCCACTCCCACGCTGCATTTCGGGTCGAAACACCTCACGTTCCGCAACATGGCGACCAGACGGGAGCTGACGCAGGACATGAAAACCACTTATATTGCATTGCCCGTCCTCCTCAAGGCGGCGGCTCCGCGCTATAATAATTTTCGTCCCTACGTGGTCGGGAGTCGACATGATGTATGATCTCACCTCGTCCAAAGGAAGCTACATCCGCACGCGCCGCTGGAAACCTTCGTCGAAGTGGGTTTCGGTTTGCGACTTTTTACCTGCCTTTCTTCAAGTTGATACCCGAACTCAAGTTCTGTTTCGGATTAAACAACACGCTACAAAGCGCAATCGCCCCGACCTGACCGATCCTCACAACTGGTTTTTCACTCAGAGTCTGCAGAGTGCTACACCCAATATGGTGGTGCTCACCTTCTACTTCGAATGATCTGAAATTTTTCATCTCTCTATTTTTAGTTTTATCTCCTCACTTTCCTATCATGAAACAGTTCACCAACTCTCGACACAGGCGGCTTTGGTCTGTCTTGTTGCTCTGGTGTATGAGTGCTGTCCTTGCACTCACTAGCCCGATGGCCAATCAAGCACTATACCATCACGGCTGTGGCGCACAATCTCAATTTGAGCAATGGAGATTCGCCCTCCAACAACAGCAACTACGAAGGTGCGAAACCCGGATCCACGGCGCCCTCGCAAGTGTTCCAACTCCTCGACGCAGGCGACGGAGCATTCTTGATCTACAACAGCAATTACAAAAGCCATGGACTTGGCTCTCAACGGGCTGCAAACCTTTTGCAGTAGAGGTTTCCAGCAAGAACAACCCCCAACCAGCGTTTCGTGTTCGAACCTGTGCAGGAAAGAATGGTGTGTACCGCATCATTTTCTGAGGCCTACGGTTTCTATTTTACCCTCCAGTATGAACGAAAAAGGCGAGATCTATGTGGGCTACAGCACGGACGACAACTCGGAGTTCCGCTTTCACCGAGGTGAAGGATTGGCAAGACAAGCGCGTGGAGCAACCCAAAAACGGAGTGGCAAAACGAAGCGATCTTCGCCATCAACAAGGAAAACGGACATGCCACGTTCATGCCCTACGCCACCACGGCCGCTGAAGGCCGATGCGCGTTTCAAACAGGCATGGCTCAGCGAACTCCACCGAAGTACGGTCGCTCAACGGAACTTGGAAATTCCACTACGCACCCGATGCCGCAAAACGCGACACCGCTTTTGTCAAGAACGACTATAACACCGCAACATGCGGACAAAGCATCGACTGCCCTCTTGCTGGGAAATGAAGGATATGACAACCAGCGGTCTACGTAAATGTGGACTACATTTTCGAAGATGACCCTCCCTACATTAAGTTGCGCAAGGAATATCGCGGGAAAAGTAGGTCCCAATCCGTGGGAAGCTACCGCCGTGACTTCTGTGATCTTCCCGCCAACTGGGACGGCAAGCGTGTTCCTCCACTTCGATGGTATTTATAGTGGTGCCTGCGTGGGTCAGCGGAAAATGCCATCGGTTACACGCAAAGGCGCCAACAACGATGCCGAATTTGACGTCACTTCCGCGCTCCACGCGGCAAGAACAATGTCAGCGTGCAAGTGATCCGTTGGACAGACGGCTCATATCTCGAAGGACAAGACGTGTTCCACGCGAGGCGGTATCCACCGCGACGTCTGTTGGTGGCCACTCCCGCACGCTGTGCGCGACCACTATCACCTCCAACCTCAATGCGATCAACGCTACAAGGGGCGGTTCGCTCAATGTGCAGCTCGAGCTCGACAACCGCGACAAAACGGCGGCCGAAAAGCGCGTAGAAGTCACCCTGCTCGATCCGACGGTCAGCACAGTGGCGCCAGAGCGAAAAACTGTCGACTGTGCTGCCGAGAACGAGCAAGAAGGTGGACATCACTTTCGACAATCTCAATGACCTCCGCCTCTGGACGGCCGAAACGCCCGAACTCTACTCCGTCATTGTCAGTCAAAAAGACGCCAGTGGCAAGGAGGAAATGGCCTTCAACACCCAGTACGGATTCCGCAACATCAGGATGCGCAACGGACAAGTGCTCATCAACGGCACACGCGTCTTCTTCAAAGGTGAACACCCAAGACACGCATCCGAAACCGGCCGCACCATCGACGTGCCCCACTCATCTTTGCACGACATTACCCTCATGAAACAGGCCAATGTCAACACGGTGCGCACTCTCACACTACCCCCGTCAGGCCAAAATGAACGCCATGTTCGACTACTATGGCCTCTACGTCATGGACGAAGCTGACCTCGAGATATCACAAGAACTGGAACGATCACGGTGCAAACGGCGGCTACAACACGGCTGTCATCTCGGACAAGAATCTTGAAACCCGCCATGATCGACCGTACGGTGCGCATGGTGCAGCGCGATCGCAACCACCCCTCCATCATTTTCTGGTCGCTCCGGTAACGAATCAGGGCGCAGGCGACAACTTCATTGCCACGCACAACGCAGCACGTGCCCTCGACCCCCGTCCCATTCACTACGAGGGAGCCACCAATGCAGGCCGTCACCTCGACGGCATCACGGACCCTCCACTCCAAAATGTACCTGACCTGAACTTCGTGCAGCGATTTGCCAACAACAACGCAGGCGACCAACCCTTCTTCATGTGCGAAATATGACACGCCATGGGCAACAGTGTGGGTTACCTCCGCGAATACTGGGACATCATCGAAAAATCGAGACTCAGCATCGGCGGTTGCATTTGGGACTGGGTGGATCAAGGCATCTACAACCCCAGAAGCTCAAACAGGGCATCAAGCAATTGACCACCGGCTACGACTACCCGGACCTCACCAGGGTAACTTTGTCAACAACGGCGTGATCACTTCCGAACGCGAGTGGACTCCCAAGCTCGACATCGTCAAGAAGGTGTACCAATACGTGACCTTCGGGCTCAACAACGCGCAAGAACAGCAAGAGCCTGATCGTGCGCAACAACTATGCGTTCAGCAATCTCGCTGACTTCACCCTCGATTTCGGGTATTGAAGAACAGTGTCGTCGTTGAAAAGGGCAACATCAGATTGCCGCCCCTCACGGCCGCATCGCGTCGCGTGCTTCCCTTCACCATGACCACCAATGTGCCGAGAACGGTGCCGACGACTACCACCTCAACGTCTACCTCCGTCTCAAGAGCGAGCAAGCCTTGGGCAAAAGCCGGCTATGTCAGTGGCAGCCGAGGCAGTTTGAGACTCGCCAAGCGCACCGCCTTGCCCGCACTTACGCCCAAGACCGATGCGCCCGCCCTCAAGTTGAAGAAAGTAGGCAACCTTGCTACGATCTCCAACAGCCTCGTTTCGATGACCTTCAACACGACGACTTCGCAACTCGTCGAATGGAAGTACAACGATCAACCCGTTATTGCCTACGGCAAGGGCCCCTTATGACAACTTCCGCTGGATCGAGAACGAAGCGCCCTACACCAGCAAGCCTTACAACGCACCTTAGGTGGCGCTATCGCATAGCCGACAGCAACAACCAGGACGCTGTACCCACGATCAAGACGACCGACGGCGGACGCACCTACACGGTGACGGCAACGCGCCAAGCCCTTGTGCCCAACACGCTCACCTATACCATCCACGCCGATGGTAATGTGGTGCTCAACGTGTCGCTCGATCCCACACAAGCGCAAAATAAGGGTCAACTGCGCCGCCTCGGTGTGAGCATGGGCTTCGACAGTCGCTTCGCGCTCATGGATTATACGGCGCGCGGTCCCCGCGAAAACTACTCCGATCGCTGCGAAGGTTCGTTCTTCGGCCACTACGTGCAGCGCGTTGACAGCAATCTCACCCACTACGCCCGCACCCAAACTTGCGGCAGCCGCACGGGGCTCCGCGATCTCCGTCTGACCGATGCAGAAGGCAACGGTGTACTCGTTTCCACCGAAGGACAGGTTGAATTCTCCGTTCTGCCCTACGACGATCACGATCTCGTGAATGTGGAACACGATTGGGAACTCGCTCCTTCGAAGTTCAACACCGCCCACTTCGACTTCTTCCAGCAGGGGTGTCGGCAGTGGTAGCTGCGGTCGGCTTTGACTTTGGACAAATATAAAGGTACCCACCGACAAAGTGGCCAACTATGCGCTCCGCTTCTCGGGATTGGGAAAACTCTATACGGAATCGCCAGACCGCCCGCTTTCGCGCAACAGCGCGGTGCTTCGCGTCACCAGCGTGCCCGGCGCTGAAAACTACTACACTCAGTGGCGCACTCACCGCTTACCGCTCCGCCTCGGTGGTCGATTTGCGCGGTGCCCACCTCTTCGATCTCCCACTCAGCGAGATCCAACCGCGTGGTCTTCTCCACCGCCACGCTGCAAAAAGTTACCTACCTCGTGCAGCTTGTGCGCAACGATGGAAAACGAAGCGGTGAAATGGTTCAAAAACTAATGGCAGGCGGGAAGCCGCGCACACGCGACAGCGTAATTAGCCTTGCTCCGCGGCTCGCGCGCGGTTTCGCACCGCACTGCACTGCACATCTTCGCGCCCGGCAGACGTAAACCTTGCGTCTGCCGGCTTTTTAATATACCGGCGCGACGCTACGGGCACTCGCTCGGCAAACTGCATCCTACCCTGCACCACCGCCGCGAGCAGGGACGTCAGCAGCTCCCGCTCGCACCGTCGTGATCGATCCGAAGGGAGCCCGACACTCCGGCCGGCATTTGTCCCCTCCGAGCGCACTCGCCAAACCGGTCGACGGGCGGCCCGCTCAGCACACGTCGCAGCGGCGATCGGCTACCCTTTCCGCCATCAGCGGAGGGTGTCCGCTCGCAAGAGAGAAGCCCGGCAGAAACGGGCAGGGAAGGGCAAAAAGCAGGGAGCTTTCGTCGGAAAATGCGGAGAAAATCACGGCAAACGCGGGGCTTTCTCCAGACTGTGTTTGAGCATACGTAGTGCGCACAAGCCGACACCCTTGCTATGATCGCGCGGGCAAGAAAAACGGTCCGCTCTCTTCCTTCAGAGGAAGAGGGCGGACCGATCTTATCAGGGACACTACGCACGACGGCAGCGGATTCTCTTGAGCGATGAGGTGACGACTGCGCAAAGACTGAGGGTAAAGCAAAGCCGATTCGTCCTCCACATTGTTCCCTGCTCCGGGGCCAATGGGATGCAACGCAGCAGTGCCGACAGCAGACGGCGGGCAGATGGGAATTCGGCGGCCTCAGCGCACCACCTTCTCCACGGCTCCTTCCAGCCGTTCGGGATCGATGTCGCGTGTCACCACCGTACCCGTGGCGTCAGCTGAGCGAGACAGCCCAGCACATAGCGCACGCCCAACTTGCGGGCCAGGGCGCTTTCATATTCGCCCTCCGCGTAAATGGCATTGCTGAGCGAATCGCGCTGCGCACGGTCGCGGAGCTTGCCCTGCGTTGAGTGTCCAGCACATTGACCACCGAGTCGTGCACCGAAACGGCGACGCAAGCGGTTGAGCGTGGGCACATAGCGGAAGTTATTGCCGTCCCACGAACCGCTGAACACGATGAGCGCGGCGCGTCCGCTGAGCATTTCGCTCGTGATGTTGCCGCCACTGAGCGTGCGCTCCGAGAACTTCAGCGGCGTGGGGCGCCTTCGGCAACAGCAAACACCGGTCGCAGGTTCGCCGCAATCTGCTTCAATTGCGCATTGTCGGGTTGCGACTTGACGAGCAGTTCGAGCAATTCACCGTCGGGACGATAGCGCGGATGTTCAGATGCTGCGAAAATGTCGAGAAACACAGCAACGGCCGCCAATCGCGTGGGGTGCGAACGGATGAAGGCTTCGGCCTTGCGGCGGATGTCGGCTTCCGAACGACCGTGGTTGCCGTCGCGGAAACCCTGCAAAAGGCTCGTTTTTCCCTCGCCGCGGAGATTTCCACCTCTTTCAACCGGATTGGCCTCGCCCGACAGGTGCACTTCCTCACCGGGCACCCGCAATAAGCGTCGAGCGTGGAGTAGTTAGGGATAGACCAAAGTGAGGAGCAACGGCGCTTGGGTGAGGACGATCGTAGCTGAAGGCGCCACGCGACAGATGAGATGCTGTCGGTCGCGCCCCCGTCGGCGGGGCTTTCCGCAGGAGCGTAGGCGATGATCGCGGCCTGGTCCACACCTTTGATTTGCCCCGACAGGCGAGGCCGTGTGTTTGTCAGGGGCCACGAGAGCAGCAAGGCCGACGGAAGGAGGAACGTGAGGAGTAAACGAAATTCATGTGGAAATGGGCAAAAAAACGACAGGAACGCAGACAATGCGGCGTTCCTGTCGTGCTAGGGAAGAGGTTTCGAAAGTAGGTGCCGAGTTTATTTCACCAGCTCAGGATGTGCCGCAAAGCACCTTGGCCAATTCGAGATCTGTCTGGGCCAGTCCGGCAGAGAGAGCGGTCGGCGGCAATGGCTCCGGCCAGTGCTTGCGCTGCGCCGCCCGAGCATCGCCGGTGCGAGGCGTGACGATGGCAGCCAAATGAGGCCGTCATCGCATCGCGATGCTGGAACGAACCATCGAGGTCTGGCGGGCTGAAACATAGTCCTTGGTGAGGATCTGGGCGAGGGGCGGCGGTATTGGTGTTGACCCTAAAGTGTCTGCGCAGCCCTGTGCGAAATTGCCGCGAGGCCACCTGGAGATTGCCGAGGCACTTCGTTGTAATTAGCAGCGCCGTCAGGGCCTTTCCGAGCAGTGATTCGGCAGATCGAGATGATGTTCGCGCACGGCAATGAGTGCAGCGTTGGCATTTCTTCAGGGGGCTCGGCGGCTAGGCCGAATTCGGCCTTGGCGGTCTCCATGCTCTCCCTTGGCGTAGGCAATTTGGGCCAAACCGTTGTGCGCACGCTTGTCGTTCGGATAGAGACGCACGGGCCTTTTTCGAAAATGGCCTTGCGTTCGTCAGGATTCTGGGTGAGCGTGGCGGCATACAGCACTTCTTCGATCGAAAGCTTGGAGGGTCGTTCATATACTGCTCGCGAATCTCGTCGTCGGGTGCGTCCCACCACCCGATAATTGATGGCCAAACGCGCGCGGCGCAGTTCGGCAGCACTTCATTAGCCAGTTCGGTGAAGGCTGTCGAGATGTTGCGAATCTGTTGCTCGCGTTCTTCGGGATCTTGGTAGAGCGAAAGCACACGAATGATGGCTTCTTTGTCCTGAATGTTTGCACTGTTGCACCAGTTCTTTGAAGCCTTCCCAGTCTTCGGCGGTGTATTTCGTGTCGACGTTGGTGCGCGAGTTTATTTTTGCGCAGTTGTCCGTTCACATATTGCTCGGCCGTGTTGCGACGGTGCTCAGCCAGTTCTTTATTGAAGCCCAGAGAGCCGTCGGGCGAGGCGTAAGCGGCCACTTCGATGTTGTCGAGCGCCAGATTCTTGCGGTCGGCTTTGATCTCACGCAGCATTTTCACGAAGTCTTGCACCGAGTGCGGTTGATTTCGCTGGTGCGCACTTTGGCTGTTGATGAGATATTTGATTTGTGCGTCTTGTCGGCGACTGATCTGCTGCTGATAGCCGTCGGCTGCCGTGGCGGTCGAGGCGGATGCGAAGTGCAGTAGACCAGTTGCGGGTGGCGAGCACACCGTCGGCGACTTTCACCTCCAGGGGATGGCGACGCGCTTGTTGCCGATGCGGGGCATCGAAGGTCAGATAGAGCTCGCTGCGATCCGCTGGCGGGGGTGTAGGGGAAATTCGTGCGCATCACATAGTTGCCACCACCTTGCCTAGGCGATGGTTTGGTCGTTGCCCACCACGTTTTCTCCCTGGAAAGTGGCGCTGTCCCACCGTGCGCGTGCGGCATGGCGCAATTCGGGCACAACGGTGACGATGGCCTTTTTCTTCATGTACTTTTTCAGGGGAAACGGCCGTTGATAGTGGCGGAACGCACGTCGCCTACCGCTTCGAGAGGCGCGGGGTAACGGTGAAATTGTCGGCAGAAAGCGATCCAAGCTTCCCGCTGCACGAACTCAGCACGAGGAGGCCGAGGCTGCCACAGAGACAGTGAGAGTTTGTTTCATGAGTGATTCAGAAAAATATGGGGTGTTTGTTGGGGAAAAGGTTCATTTTGCCGAATCGGCTTCGTCTTCGTAGTAACGGCCGCACGATCGTACCAAGAAGAGGTTGCAGCAAACATACAGTAAAGCCCGATCAAGATGAAGGGAATGGAAAGCAATTGCCCTTGATTGATGCCAATCAAGCCTTGCATGTGGAGTTCCCAGGGCTCTCGCACCTCTTTTGAAGAACTCTACGCCGAAACGGAAGGCAAAAATGAAAAGTGAGACAGAGACCAAAAGAAACGGTCCCGACTTTCTCGCGATGACTGCGATAAATCGAGCCAACCGATGAGCAGAAGCACGAAAATAAGCGATAGGCTTCGTAGAGTTGGGCGAGTGTCTGGGACTGCGTCTCGCCAAGACAGGCAAAAACGAAGCCAAAAATCGCTGTGCGTGTGGGTACCTACGATCTCAGAGTTCATGAGGATTGCCCAGACGGATGCAGCCTGCGGTGACAGGAGTGGCAATGGCGATGTTGTCCAACACGCGAAATAACTGAACTTGGTGCTGCGCACGTAAAGCCAGAGGGCGAGCATCGAAGCCGGCCTACCTCCGTGCGAAGCCAGGCCCGCATAGCCCGTGAAATGCCAATGTCCCAGACCGTCCTGGCGCATGGGGCAGAATCATCTCGAGGGGTGCGACAAAAGTAGCCGGGTTCGTAAGAGCAAACAGTGACCGAGGCGCGCACCGATGGGGATACCAAGAAACAATAGATGAAAAGTGGATCGAACTTGGCTTGCGGAATGTGCTGCTCACGGTAGAGGCGCCAAACAATGACGTAGGCCGCGGCCAAACCAATGGTCCAGAACAAGGAATACCAGCGAATCGCGGGACTTCCCTATTTGAAATGCGATCAAATCGGGTTTCCAAATGATCATAGGAGGAGAGATTGAGTTCATCGCGCCCCGACGCCCGACGAAAACGCGGGGCCGTCGAAACGCGATGGGCTTTTATTAAACGTTGAAGAGGAAGTGCATGATGTCGCCGTCCTGCACTACATATTCTTTGCCCTCGATGTGGAGCAAACCGGCCTCGCGCACGGCGTCGCTGCCATACTGATGAAGTCTTCGTATTTGATGACTTGGGCGCGGATGAATCCTTTCTCGAAGTCCGTGTGAATCACACCGGCGCACTGGGGGCTTTCCAACCCGCGCTTGTAAGATCCACGCACGTACCTCGATTTCGCCGGCCGTAATGAAGGTTTCCAGATCAAGCAGCTTATATGCGGCCTTAATCAAGCAGTTGACGCCGCTCTCCTCGAGGCCTACGTCCTTCAAAAACTGACGCTCTTCGAAAGTCTCGGTTCGGCGATGTCTGCCTCGGTTTTGTGCAGCCACTAACCAGGATTTCCGCGCGCAGGGCCAGCCGCCGGCTTGCACGCGCTCACATATTCATTGCCCGACACGGCCGATCCTTCGTCGACATTTGCGGACATAGAGCACTGGCTTTGAGGTTAAGAGAAAGGTTGCCGCGGCTTGTTCGTCCTTCGATTCGAAAACGACACTGCGGGCGTTCTTTCCCTCAAGCAGGGCTTCGCGAATAGCTGTCAGCACACCGTACTCCACTTTCGCGTTCTTGTCGTTGCCCACCTGGGCGATTTTCTCCACACGCTTGATGCGATTCTCCACCGTCTCGAGGTCTTTGGCTGCAACTCCCGTGTCGATGGTTTCTTTGTCGCGAACCGATCCACACTTCCCTCGCACCACATTGCCGTCATCGAAACAGCGCAACACGTGGATAATGGCGTCGGTCTCGCGGATATTGCCGAGAAACTGGTTGCCAAGCCCCTCACCCTTCGAGGCGCCCTTCACCAAACCGGCGATGTCATGATTTCCACCGTGGTGGGAATGATTTTTATTGGTTTTCCTGCTGCGGCCAACACCGAAAGGCGCTCATCGGGCACGGTTATGACGCCCACATTGGGTTCGATGGTGCAAAAGGGGAAGTTGGCACTCTGTGCCTTGGCGTTGCTCAGACGGTTGAAGAGCGTCGATTTGCCCGCATTGGGCAGGCCGACGATGCCGCATTATAAACTCGCAGAGTGATGATTTGCTGATTTGAAAGCAAAGATACGACTATTTTTCGAGATGCGCCCCTTATTTATATGAGATGACGCCTATATACGAGTGCTCCAGACGCTGATTCGGAGCACCCATCGGTAATGGTGAGACGCGGCACTTTTTATTTGCGCGTGGCAAGGTTTCTGCAGTCCGTCTCCAAGAATTTCACATATTCGCCCACGTTCTCGTTGTAACTGCGGCTGGCCGTGAGCGGATTGCCCTTGCCGTCGAGCAGAACGTAGAACGGCTGGGCGATGGCGCCAACTTCGTGCGCTGCAAGTAGCTCCAACGATCGCCCACCGTGCGGGTTTCGTGGTTTTGCCGTTCTCTTGCACCTCGATGGGCGCGGGGCGGCGTCTTGTCGTCCACATAGAGCGAAAATCAGCACATAATCTTTGTCGACTCAAGCTGCGCACATGTTGTCGGTCCACACTGCGGCTTCCATCTTGCGGCAGTTCACACAACCGAAGCCCGTGAAATCGATCATCACCCGGCTTCGCCCAGCTGCGGGCGTAGGCCATTCCGGCTTCGTAGTCCTTCAAATTTCGGTTCCACCGCGGTGTGCAGGTTGAGATTAAAGTCTTGTGTGCATCAGCGGGGCGAAAGCACTCACCCTTTCACAGGGCGCCCCACAATCCGGCACCATCGTAGATGGCAAAGGCCAGAGAAGCAATGCCCACGAAAGCCGGCACAGAAGTGGAACGTTCGTCCGCATCGTCGTGGGGAATTTCACCCAACCGATGGATACGCCGCGAGCAAGGCGAAGAGCGCGATCCACAAGAGCTAAGAACACCTCGCGATCCAGCAGGTGCCAGCCATAAGCCAGGTCGGCCACGGAAAGAACTTCAGCGCGAAGGCCAATTCCACGAAACCGAGCGTGACTTTCTGCTTGTTCATCCACGAACCGCCGCGGGTGGTTTTCTTCAACAGCGAAGGAAGAGCAGAGCGTAAAGGCAGGGCCAAAGCGACAGCAAAAGCCCAGCATCCCACGGTGGGCGCCAGATGACCGCCGCCCGAAGTCGACACCTCCACCAGCAAGAAACCAATGATGGGGCGGTGCACGAGGCTCACCAGCGCAGCGTGAAGGCTATGAGGAAAGATGCTCAACAGGCCCGTGGTGTCGAAGCCTTGGTGTCGATCGCATTGCCCCACAGAAGTCAGCAGCTGAATCTCGAAGCTGAGGAACGAAGCCCCCGAAGAGCACCAACATCGCGGAAGAAGGCGAGGTTGAAAATCGCGTTGGTCGACAGGTCATTGAGGCCGAAGCACCGAATACCGTGGTGATCACGAGGTCCGAGCAGGACATAAATCACAACAATCGACGCACGCATAGGTCAACGCATCGCGCACCCCTTTCGCGCGGTCGCTGCTGCGCTTGAGAAAGAAGCTCACCGTCATCGGGATGATGGCGCACGCAAGGTGTAACCAGGGCCAAGAGTCCGCCGAGGAAGCCGACCGAACACTAATGGGCAGACTCCTTTGCCGGGCGGCGCGATGGTCTTCGCCGAGCGCACGGAGTTGGTCTGTCACCGGGCTCCAGAGTTGGCGCATGGTCGCGCTGTCGAGAGCTGCCACCTGGGCTTTTGCCGTGCCGTCGCGCCTATTGCCGATGTCGACACCGTCGGGCGTCGCGCTCACGGATCGCCCGAAGAGCGGCGGCAAGCGCCGGCGCACTGTTGTCGGCCGTCGGGGTGCCGGCCAGTTCTCCGGAGCTCGAGGCGGCATTGTCCGCAAGAGGCTTTTCTCAGGACCAGTCCTTTCCTCTCGCACTCATCTCCACCGTGGTGGCGGCAAGCAGTTTCGTCGTCGCCGTGCGCCGTACTTCAGATAGCCCTTCACCCTCCCTTATTGCTTGTCGGTCAGCTCAATGCGTTGGGTAAACTGGGCCGAGCCTTCGAAAAAGGTCACGGGCATGTCGAAAATCGGGTCTTGCTTGTGCTTCAATCCCGCACCGGCGCGGAGAGCGCCCTTGAGTTTGGCGCCTTTGAGCACATCGCGCGAAAGTGGCCGCCGTGCCGCCGCGCAATGCCCGTGCCGTAGACGTGCCAACCGGGCGCGATGCGACCGCGTGAACACCACGTCTATCTCCGTGGGGCTGACGCGTTTGGTGGAGACACTGAACGTGACCTGCGCTTGCACGGCCATAACGCCCAGCAGCACAAAGGAGAAGAAGAGAAATAGGATGCGTTTCATGTGGGAGATTACTAAGATGAAACAAGGTGGTCGGCATCTCCGACCACCGTAGAGAGGGATCGTCCACATTTCGTCGGCCGCTCACCCCGGCCGTCGGTGACTGAGCGGAACGGGAGTCGACGAAATGTCGAACGAGGAGTTGTTTGCGAACGCGCTTTCCGGGCGAGCCTTTGCCGGCGGGGTGCTCCACCTTCGTGGCGCCGGTCACGCGTCGGGCGTGGTGTGGTCTGCACATCGGGGCGTTGGCATAGGAGCCAGCGACTTTGGCTTCGAGGCTGTTCGCCGCGCAAACCGAATTCCACGATCTTGCCTTGGGGATCAACGAGCATCGTGGCGGGAATCGAGCTGATGCCGTAGAGCGCGAGCAGCCTCATCTGCCACCCTTTCAGATCCGAGGTGAATCCGAGGTTCATGCCGCTGAATGGCGCCCGTCCAGGCAGCCTTGTCGTTGTCGAGCGAACGCCCACAATTTCAAAAGCCCTTGCGAGGTACTGTTTCGTAGGCCTTCACGTTGGGCATTTCTGCACGGCAAGGTCCGCACCACGAAGCCCAGGGTCCACGAGCACATGCTGCCTTTGCCGCAATAATCGAGAGGCGCTTGGTGGCACCCTGCGGAGTCGAGGGCAATGTCCTTGAATTGGCTGCCGGCTGGTGCAGTTTCATCGCTTCGGCGCGATGGGCAAAGCTGATCCACGATATAGGTTTGAGTAGCGGCGTGGAGAAGCAAGCGGCGTTGCTCGCGATGAGTTTCTGAATTTCGTCCTCGTCGGCAAACTACCGTAGATGTAGAACAGCGGCGCGTTGGCCGTCGACTGCTGCGGATGCTCGGCGATGCTGACCAGGGCGCCCGTCTCGCCCACCGTCTTTTCGTATTGCGCTTGGAGGGCGTTGAACCAGGCGTGCCGCTTTTGCCTTCGGCGCGCAGATCTTGGAGTTGACCCACGAGCGACATCAGACCCGGGAACCTGCTTGGCCAGCACCGATTGGCTGCTGCTGAGCAACGCATTCTCCGTGGTGCCGCTCACCGTAGCGGTGGGCGGGTCTACGCTCACCGTGCCATCGAGCACGGCCACGATCGAGTCGTTGAAATAGCGGCTATTGGCGAGCTGAAGGAAGGCTGATTGTGGGCATCGCCCCGCAAGGTGAAAGGATGCCGTCCTTGCCCGCTTTTCCGCGAATCCACCTGAATCGATTGAGATTGCGGTAGTAGACCGTGGACGACCGGCGGCTCTGCCTTTTACCACATATTGCTGAGCAAAAGCACCGGTGACAAGGCGGCGAAGGCCAAGGTAAAATATCATTTTCTTCCGTCGTGACTAATTTAGGAGATATGGCTACAAAGTACGTCTTTCCCGACGAGAAATGACAAGCATTTTTTATTTCTTTGGGCGTGAACTGTAAGCCGCATTGCCGCTTGTTCATTTTCGCCTGCGACCTTGTTGGGTGCTACGAAGTCGGCGGGTGCATGTCCCACAATGAGCGACCGACGGGGAGACGCCTTATTAGAATAGGCGTGCACGGCACGCAGCAGCGGAGGAAGCGGGTGAGGTTTCGCGAAATGCTCAAGAAATTGGGCGATTTCATCGAGAAACGAGGACTTTTCGCCTATCTCCCTGTTTTCCACGTTGCTGCGCGCTGTACGATGCTGCGGCGCAGATCAATCGAAAACACCGGTGGAAAGGTAGCGCTCACCGTGTCGGGCAGCAGCGCCACGATGGTTTTGCCGGCATAGGCCTCATCGGCGGCCAATCGGAGGCGGCACTGAAAGCAGCCCCGACGAGATGCCGCAGAGCATGCCCTCGACCGCGGCCCAACTCGCGCGTGGCGGCGATGGCTTCTTCGTTGGTGACGCGCAAAATACGGTCGACCACGTTGCCGTCGTAGGTTTCCGCACAAAACCGGCACCGATGCCCTGAATCTTGTGGGGCGCGGCCGTCCCTCCGCTCAACACGGGCGAAGCATCGGGTTCCACGGCCACACCCTCCACCTCGGGCGGTGCGCCTTGAGGCTTTTGCCCATCGCTCACGGTGCCGCCCGTACCGACGCCGGCCACGAAGACATCGACACCGCCTTCGGTGTCGTTCCACACTTCTTCGCCGGGTGGTGGCGGCGTGCACGGCAGGGGTTGGCGGGTTGACAAACTGGCCGAGGGGTGACTGGCGCCGTCGATGGAGGCGCGCAGCGTTTCGGCACGCGCCAGGGCGCCTTTCATGCCTTCGGCACCGGGCGTGAGTTCAAGGCGGGCACCGTAGGCCGCCACGAGGCAGCGGCGCTCCACGCTCATGGTTTCGGGCATAACGATCACCACGGCATAGCCTTTCACGGCGGCGGCAAAGGCCAAGCCCACGCCGGTAGTTACTGCTCGTAGGCTTCGACGATCGTGCTGCCGGGGCACAAAATGCCGTCGCGCTCGGCCGCTTCGATCATGGCTGCGGGCGGTACGATCTTTGACCGAACCGCGGGATTATAACTCTCGAGTTTCACGAGCAGACGCGCGCACGGAGTGAGCGACGAGCGGCCACACGTTGCACTTCGACGAGGGGGTGTGTCCCACTAATTCTAATTGTGAGCTATAGATTTTGGACATTGTTGGGAAGATTGGGGAGATTAGTAGCGAAGGCAGGGGCACATTGCGACGGAATGCGTAACTTTGTCGTGCGCGCCCCATGCACTGACGACAAAGTTACCTTTGTGCACGAAACAAAGGGGCGTGCGCGTTTCCCAATTCTGCTTAACACCACGTTTTCATCGCTCCGCCCATGCAAACCGCGCTTTCCCCGAAGAAATTGCCCACTTGAGTGCACAATTGGCCACGCCCGACCCAAACATTCCGCAGGAGAGGCCGAAGACATCCAACCGGCGCTCATCGAAGAAGCCGTCGCGCTGTTTCGCGACCTGGTGTTTCCGGGCTTTTTCACCGCCCGCCCCACCCTCGAATGCCTTTCTCAGCTTTCGCGCATCCTCTTTCGGCAAATTGAAGCCGCGCGCTGTAGCGGGCGAGCGATTGTTGGCCCGATCGCTCACCCAACGATTCATGCAGGCCATTCCGAGCTGAGACACACCGTGGGGCTCGATGTTCGCGCCATTTTCAACGGCGATCCGCCGCGGCCAGTCACGCCGAAGTCAGTTTTGTGCTATCCGCTGTGCAGGCCATTGTGCACTACCGCATGGCGCACGTCCCTATACCGGGCGGTGCCGATTCTCCCGCGCATCATCACCGAATTGTGCCCATGCACGCACCGAATCGACATTCATCCCGCGCGGAAATCGGACCTGAATTTGCCATCGACCACGGCACGGGTGTCGTCATCGAGCAACTTGCATCATCGGCCGCGGAGTTCGACTCTACCAGGGGGTGACGCTCGGCGCGCGCAGCTTCAAAACCGCCGACGACGGTACTTTACTGAATCTGCCCCGCACCCGATCATCGAAGATGGCGTGGTGATCTACAGCAACGCGAGTGTGCTGGGCGCATCACGGTGGGGCACGACACGGTGATCGGGGTAACGTCTGGGTGACGCACTCGGTGCCGCTGCACTCGCGCGTTTTTGCAGAGCAAAGTCACCCTGGGCACCGATTTCGACGGGGGCGCGGGCATTTGAATCGGGCATCTTGTAACACGAAATGGGACGCAACGCCGGCTGCGGGGCAGTACGTAGAGCCGGAACGAGGCGATGAAATGGGCTTCCGTGCGCACTTGCTGATTCGCCCGCCGCACGGAAAAACGCCGAGAAGGGAGCTGCGCTTATTCTTTTCCATTTTTCCACCCAACTTGCCGATTTCCTCACCACATGTAGGTATTTTTGGAAGAAAATGCCGGTTGCTCCACAACGTATCGATTTGTTTTCTATCTTTGCCGAAACCGATGGAATCTCCACCGTGGAAGTTTGTAGCACTATATACGCACACATGAAGAAGATTTTCCAACTTATGCTCACGGTCATGCTGGTGATGACCGGTGTTTTCGATGATTTCGTGCAACAAGGAGGACGATGAGTCCAACAACGTTCCGCAAGCTGATCCGTCGGAACCGACATTCGACTGGGGAATCGGGCACTCAACAAATTTCGGTCCGCCCTACACAGGGAAACAGATGACCAAAGAGTGGAAATTTGTCGAAGCTGTCAACCTGAAACTCCAGTCCCCAACAATAAAGAGCGACTCCGTGTGGATTCGACCTCGACCCCGCGTGAAAATCTACAGTAACGAGTGGCTCATTCTGCGTGTTTCTGATTTGGGACGCCACATCGACGTGAATGTGCTCCGCAATTCGTCGATTGCCCCGCGCCCATCCAGATAACGGGCGAATGTGACAACAATCGTTTCTCCTTCACCATCAATCAACGCGCGAAAGTCTATTGATTTCATCGCACGATCGCGGATGGTGGTTCCGGACTTTCCCGCCTGTGTTCCACTTCCGCCGCAGGATAAAAACTGCACTCAATCGAATGGTGCAGGGGGATTTTTATGACGCGTCACTTCCGACTCGCAAGGTCGGTCGTTGTTGCGGAAACATTAAGCGTCGATGGTGGCATACTTGGCGTTGCGCTCGATGAAATCGCGGCGCGGCTCACATCGTCGCCCATTAGCATCGAAAAAGACGTGGTCGGCTTCGGCGGCGTTCTCCACGGGTCACGAGTTTCAGCATACGTGTCTCGGGATCTCATGGTGGTGTCCCCCAATTGGGTGGGGTTCATCTCACCTAGACCTTTGTAGCGTTGCAGTGTAATGGAGTTTTCTCCTTCGTAGGATCGCCATATTGCGCGATGAATTCGTCCTTTTCGCGATCGTTGTAGCAATATTCTTCCACTTTGCCCTTTGCGGCAACGGTAAAGCGGGGGCATGGCGATGTACAAATGGTTTTCGCGAATCACTTCGCGGAAGTAACGATAGAAAAAGCGTCATGATGAGCGTGGCAATGTGCTGTCCGTCGACATCGGCATCGGCCATGATCACAATTTTGTGGTAGCGCAATTTGTCGATATTGGCCTCTTTCGAGTCCACTTCTCCGCTCTCGCCTTCTTTTGCACCCCGAAACGGATGCCCAGCGCCTGGATAATGTTGTTCACCTCGTCACTTTCGAAGGCTTTGTGCCACATGGCTTTCTCCACATTGAGGATCTTACCGCGCAAAAGGCAGGATGGCTTGTGTGGCACGACTGCGACCTTGTTTGGCAGAACCGCCGGCCGAATCACCCTCGACGAGGAAGAGTTCGCACTCCTCAGGCACGCGGCTCGAACAGTCGGCGAGTTTGCCGGGAAGTCCACCGCCCGCCATCGGATTCTTGCGCTGAACAGTCTCGCGAGCCTTGCGGGCGGCAACACGCGCCGTGGCGGCAAGAATCACTTTGTCCACAATGAGCTTCGCTTCTTTGGGATGCTCTTCGAGATAGTTCGTCAAAGCTTCGCCGACAGCCTGGTTCACGGCGCCCATTACTTCGCTGTTGCCGAGTTTTTGTCTTGGTTTTGTCCCTCAAACTGGGGCTCCGAAACCTGACACTGATGACTGCGGTGAGACCTTCGCGGAAGTCTTCGCGGTGATCTCGATCTTTGCTTTCTCGATCTGCTTCTGTGCGGTGTCTTCGGCGTATTTTTCAGCACACGCGTCACTGCGGCGCGGGAAACCCGCGAGGTGTGTGCCGCCTTCTATCGTATTGATGTTGTTCACATCGAGTGAAGATTCTCACTGTAGCTCGTATTGTAGACAATAGCCACCTCCACCGGATGCCTTCCTTCTCGGTATTGATGTAAAATCACGTCGGGAATGAGCGGCGTGCGCATGGAATCTTGGTAACGCACGAACTCGCAGTCCACTCTCGAGAAAAAGACTTCGCGGCGCGGGTTTGCCTTGTTCGTCCTCCTCGCGTTCGTCGGTCAAAAAGTATGGTGAGTCCGGCATTCAAGAAGGCCAATTCGCGAAGGCGGTTGGCGAGGATGTCATATTTATATTCCGTGGTGGTGAAATTTCGGGGTCGGGCCAGAACTGTTGGCGCGTACCTCGGCGAAGTTTCGCCGACCACCTTCACGAGCAATACGTAACTTC